>ENA-OWLZ01000047-OWLZ01000047.1-metagenome-genome-assembly--contig:-NODE-47-length-30945-cov-14.199644_pt1 | contig 30945 bp, 30 predicted proteins | sample MGYA00245341_ERZ651117 | MGnify/ENA primary metagenome ERZ651117 (study PRJEB26857, sample SAMEA4031763) | metagenome | biome: human; feature: oral; material: saliva | place: Philippines | collected 2014... | reverse complement strand
AGAAAGCGTGAGCAACATAAACTGGCTGCTTATTCACGTATGTTAAAACAGAATCGACGTGTGCTAATGAAACATCCAGATCATTTAACGGAAGCTGAGCACATTAAGCTCTGTGAAATACTTCGAATTTCTGAAGATATACGGAAAGCATATGCTTTAAAACTATCTTTTAGAAAAATCTTTTCAACCTATGGTAAACAAGGAATAGCTGCACATTTAACCCATTGGTTAGAATTAGTGAAAGCATCTGGTTTGAAAGAATTTAATAACTTCTTTACATCATTTCCTGCATGGATGACTCAATTAACTAATGCATTCTTACTCCCATATTCTAATGGATACACAGAAGGAACTAACAACAAGATTAAGGTATTAAAACGAATAAGCTATGGACTTCGCCACTTTGGTAGATTTAGAGTACGTATTCTACTTTTGAGCAAAAAGAATGGCACCAACCATACATATGATTGGTGCCAAAGAAGGCTCGTAGGGTGAACACCCCAACATTTGACAGAGAGCCAAAAAACACCTACACAAATGTGTAGGTGTTTTACACGCTCAATTAGGCTTTTGCAACTACTTGTTCACCTTTATAGTGACCACATGTAGGGCAAACACGATGAGGCATCATAGGTTCGTGGCATTGTGGACATGCTACATAACCAGGAGCTTCTAATTTCCAGTTTGCACGACGACGATCGCGACGGCATTTGGATAATCTACGCTTAGGTACTGCCATTATCTGCACCTCCTTAGTACAATCATTAGGATAGTCTATCATCTTTCTCATCAAGCAAAGCACGTAACTCTGCGAATCGAGGATCCACCACAAAGGATTCACAAGAACAAGGTGAAACATTCAAATTTGCTCCGCAATGAACGCACAATCCTTTGCAATCATCCTGACATAACACTTGAGAGGGCTCATTGATGATTAATGTATCCCGAATCAGTTCGGTTAAGTCAATTTCCTCTCCGTTAAAAGGAATCACATCTTCATCGGCATCTCGAGAATCACTAAAGATTTCCTCAAAGGAATCGTTACGATCATGTTCCGTAGTCGTTAAACAACGAGAACATTCGTAATCACCTTTAGAATTAATCGAACCTTGAACGATGTAGTTTTGACCATCAAACCAAAACTCACCACTAATAGTTATATCATGACGGCTCCAAGGAAAAGCAACTACGTCACTACCAAGTTCTTCACTCGGCATCGTATAGCTATAAGGAAATTTTTTTCCTATATGTTCTTTTGCTTGCTCTACTTGCAGTTTCATAATCTTACCTCGACTTATAATATTATAAACATGACAGTGTGCTTTGTCAAATAAAAAAGGCTATCTCAATATTGCTTAAGATAGCCTTTCTAATGTATCAATTACATTTTTTCGAATTGATCTTTGCCAACGCCACAGATAGGGCAAACATAATCAGCTGGTTGATCTTCGAATTTAACGCCTTCTACAGCTTCATCATAAACCCAACCGCATACTACACATACGTATTTTTCCATGTCTATTTCCTCCTTCACTTGAGATTATATTAATGTGTTCATATCGTTAAGATACTTTATCTGTAATATAGTATAGCAAAGATATCGAAACTTTTCAATACTCATTTTCCATTTTTCTATAAAATTTTCAATATCCTCTGAAAGCTGATATGAATTACGTTCACACTTATTTATGTAATGAAATCTATTATCAATTACGGTTTTATGATATACTATGACATAGATGACATAGTGGTTTATTACATATGCGCCACATTATAGATTTTACTTTCATATATAACTATATTATAGGAGGATTCATGAGAACAAAACTAACTGAATTACTAAATATCGAATACCCTATCATCCAAGGTGCTATGGCATGGGTTTCTGAGGCTACATTAGTTGCAGCTGTAGCTAACGCTGGCGCTACAGGTGTTATCGCCTTAGGCGGTCGCGATGCAGAATGGACTCGCAATGAGATTCGCGCATGCAAAGAACTAACAGATAAGCCTTTTGGTGTAAATTTAATGCTTATGGCCCCAAATAAAGATGAATTAGTAGATGTTATCATCGCAGAAAAACCTGCATTTGTAACACTAGGCGCTGGCAACCCTACCCCATATATTAAGCCATTCCAAGAAGCTGGCATTAAGGTTATTCCTGTTGTACCTTCCTTAAAATTAGCAAAACGCATTCAAGATGCTGGTGCTGATGCTATCGTCGTAGAAGGTATGGAAGCTGGTGGCCACATCGGTTCCCAAACGACAATGTCTTTGATGGAAAATATTCTACCAGAAATTACTATTCCTGTTGTTGTGGCTGGTTCCATCGTTGATGGTCGTGGTTTGGCTGCAGCCTTATTAATGGGTGCTGAAGGTGTACAAATGGGCTCTCGTTTCTTACTTGCCGAAGAATGTAAAGCTCATCCAAATATGAAGGAAGCAATTATCAAAGCAACAGACACGGACTCCGTTGTAACTGGTCTTCTCTCCGGTCATGGTGGTGTACGTAGCTTGCGCAGTGATTTTACAGACCGTTATATTGCAGCGGAAACTGATGGCGTTACAACAAAAGAAGAACGTAGTAAAATGTCTCAAGGTACTAATAAATTGGCTGCTATCGAAGGTGACGTAGTCAATGGTGCGGTACAAGTAGGCCAAGCGCTTAATAGACTTAATGAAATTGAACCTGCTCAAACTATTGTACTCTCTGTTATTAATGAAGCTATTATGGCAATCCGTAAAGCACAACGCTTTATCGAAGTAATTTAATAGGAGGTCCTATGCTACCTTATCATGGAAAGTATCCCAAATTAGATCCAAAATCTTGTGTTATGCCTGGTGCTGAGCTAGCTGGCGATGTAGAGTTAAAAGAATTTGCCTCCATCTGGCAAAACTGTGCACTTCGTGGCGATGTAAATAAAATTGTAGTAGGTCGTTATTCCAACGTGCAAGATAACTCTGTGCTTCACGTCGATGATGATGAAGCTTGTATACTTGGCGACTATGTAACCATAGGTCATGGTGCCATTGTTCATGCGTCTACCATCGAGGATAATGTACTCGTCGGCATGGGTGCTATCGTACTAAGTGGTTGTCATATCGGTACTGGCTCTATCATTGCAGCCGGTGCAGTGGTAAAAGAAAACACTACAATCCCTCCCTACTCTTTAGTCGTCGGTATCCCTGCACGTATCGTACGCACTGATGAATCCCAAGTTGAAAGAATCCACAATCAAGCATTAAAATATAAACACCTTTGGACTGTTGAATATGGTATGTTACCAGATTGTGGTGGCGAAGAATACGACAAAAACGCCAAAATTGTATAGCTACAACGTAAAAAATAAGGTTTTCTATACATAGAGCCTTCACACAGAAAATAGCGACTAGTTGATTATATGGTATCAACTAGTCGCTATTTCTTTATCATCAGAATATCACCTGATGTAACATACAACTTATTTTATAATTGAAATCTTGCTTTTACAATCTGCTGAGTTATCAATGCGGAGCCCATAGCTAGCGCCATTGGGAAGCACATTTCCACGGAAAATCGTGAAAGTTCTAACATGAACACACAGGATGTAAGCGGCATCTTTTGTGCCAATCCTAAGAATATTACGGCCCCTATAAATGCAGCAAAGCCAAGATGTACAGGGCTGACCATAATGCTCCACAAGGCTGCAAAGGCTAATGCCAATGTACTACCTAGCATCATGGCTGGCGTAATTCGACCACCATAAGCCCCCGCCATTAAGGCAAGTAGCACAGCAATCCACTTAGTAGCCAATAAACCTAATGCATAATCCCATCCCACTAAATCTGTAAAGGTCAACTGATTACCAGCCTTACCATTACCGAGGATTTCTGGAAAATACGTGGACATCACCCCAATAACAGCAAATGACAAAAGAGCTATAATAATCATTTTAGGGCTTTTTCTATCAAACTTAGGTAATAAGGATTGTGTTTTATCAAATAAAACAACGCCAATAGCAATGACAGCGCCAAGGACGATAGCAAATTCTTGATAGCTACCATATAAGGGTGGTTGTGGCATCGTATACTGAACAAGATCTCCTATGCCTGCATGACGAACGACCAATGTGGCTAGTCCACATGATAAAAGGGCTGCACTCATGGCTCGAACATTCCATGTGACAAGTAAAGTTTCTAACGTAAAAATAGCGGCTGATAAAGGAGAATTATATACGGCAGCTAAGCCTGCACCAGCAGCGCAAGCAATAATAAGCGACTTATCCTCAGGGCGCATATCAACATAACGCAATAATCCAGACATAATACCGGCACTAGCTTCACGAGGTGCTACTTCTCGACCAAGCGGAGAACCCATGCCGACCGTAATAATTTGCAATGTAGCATGAATAAATGTGGTCAACGGAGGTATTTCTTTGGTAGAGTCTTGAACAGCTTTTTTTATATCTACCAATGGATCTCCATAACGATGGATAAGAACCCACCCTACACCGCCAACTAGGCCACAGGCCAGCAAGGCTAACAACCGATGTTCAGGCGATACACGAGCTACGGCTTGTCCAAAGGATAAACCTTCTGATGTAGAATAGGCATACATAAAATGCTGAATATAATGTAACAAATGGGTATAAAAAGAACCGATTAAGCCCGCCACCAGACCAACGATTATAACTAAACCAAGTAGACGTTTATCTAACATACTCTATATCACTCCATAGCCAATACTACTTCACCTTGTTTCAACGAAGCTTGTATATCAATAATACGCTGATTTGAGGATCCTCTAAATCGTAAGGATGGATCTTTTAACTCATCTACAAATCGACCATCTACTAGGATATCGATTTGTTCCACTAAGCTACGGCGCGATGGATCAGATATAATATCATCCCAAACATAGCCAGAGTAAGCCCAGATAGGTTTCTCAGGCGCCGCTTCACGCACCGCTTTCACTATAGCTAACATACCATCTACATTTTGAAATGGTTCACCACCAAGCAAGGTAAGACCAGCACAATTAGGATCTTTTACATAAGACACAACCAACTGTGTTTCTTTATCAGTCCACTCTTGACCAGCATTAAAATCTTGATATTCTTCATTAAAACAATTATAACAGCAATGAGTGCACCCAGTTACAAATATAGATGTACGTATACCTTCTCCATTGGCAATATCATATTGTCGAATCTGTCCATATCTCATAATAGCCTCCATATTTGCCTGTGATCAACTTTGACCCAATTAAACATATAGATATATTTCAATTTATTATGTATATAGTAAAAGCTGTGCCGATGGCACAGCTTTTAACATGTTTACGATTAATAAAATTAAATATGCATTACACGATCTTTAATTTCTTTTGTGCGACCTTCATTCCAGAAGTTTTCACCAAGGTATCCACACGTACGACGGATAACCGTTAATTTATCGCGATTTGTATTATGACAACGTGGACATTCCCATTGATTATCATCATTAACCTTGATTTCACCATCAAACCCGCATTCATGACAATAGTCAGATTTCGTATTGAACTCTGCGTAGGAAATATTGTCGTATATATATTTAATCATCGTCAATACTGCAGGAATATTATTTGTCATATTAGGAATTTCTACATAGGAAATGCAACCGCCTGTAGATTTCTTTTGGAACTCAGATTCAAAGGCAAATTTGTCAAATACATTGATTTCTTCGCGAACGCTAACATGATAACTATTTGTATAGTAACCTTTATCTGTTACATCTTCGATGATACCAAAACGCGCACGGTCCAATGATGAGAAGCGATTTGTTAAGCTTTCAGCAGGCGTACCATAAAGACCAAAGCCTAAATTATGTTTTTCACGCCATTCATTAATAGCTTGGTTCAAACGATCCATAATTTTCATGGCAAAAACACGACCATGTTCGCCGGTATTAGATTCACCAGTAATCAAGCGACATGCTTCATAAATGCCTATATAACCAAGAGAAATCGTCGCATAGCCACCAGTCAAGAATGGAGCGATTTTTTCACCTTTTTTAAGGCGTGCAATAGCACCATGTTGCCAGTGGATTGGAGATACATCACTTACTACATCTTTTAATAGATTGTAACGTAACATCAATGCTTTTTCAGCTAACTCAAGGCGTTTATCTAAGATTTCAAAATACTTTTCTTCACTACCGCGTGCTAAAATACCAATTTGTGGCAAATTCAAACTGACTACGCCCATGTTGAAACGGCCATCAAATTTATAATTGCCTTGTGCATCCTTCCATGGAGATAAGAAGGAACGACATCCCATAGGGCTAAATACATTACCTTCATAGTTTTCCTTCATTTTTTTCGCCGAAATATAATCAGGATACATGCGTTTAGCCGTACATTGTGCAGCCAATTCTGTTAAATAATAATATGGACTATCTGGTGTTACATTATGTTCATCAAGAACGTAAATCAATTTAGGGAACGCTGGTGTAATGTATACATCGGCTTCATTTTTTACACCCTTAATACGTTGACGTAAAATTTCTTCCGTAATTAATGCTGCTTCCTTAGCGTATTCATAATCCGGTTGGAAATACATAAACAATGTAACGAATGGGGATTGGCCATTTGTAGTCATCAATGTATTGATTTGGTATTGAATGGTTTGAATGCCGTCCTTTACTTCTTTACGTGTACGTTTCCAAGCAATTTCACGAGCCTTTTCCATATTTGGTTCCATGCCGTAAATCTCAACTTGTTCTTCAATTACATTATTGAGGATTTTTTCATAAGATTTACGTACAAATGGTGCCAAAATACGATCAATACCATTAATACTTTGACCACCATATTGACCAGATGCAACTTGGGCAATAATTTGAGTTGTTACAGTACATGCTACTTGGAATGATTTTGGCGTATCAATGCGCTTACCATTGATAACTGTACCATTTGTCAACATATCTTCTAAGTTGATTAAGCAACAGTTAAACATCGGTTGGATGATATAGTCCATATCGTGGAAATGAATGGCACCACTATCATGTGCTTCTAAGATATCTGTAGGAATTAACTTACGACGCGCAATATCCTTGGATACTTCACCAGCAATTAAATCGCGTTGTGTAGATACAATGGCAGCATCTTTATTAGAATTTTCATCAAGAACACTAACATTACTACGATCCAATAAACCGATGACATCTTCGTCAGTCGTGTTTTGGCGACGTTTGAAAGCTTGTACCGCTTTATAACCTTCATATGCACGAGCTGTTGCAGGATTATGATACTCAATCAACTTATAGTATACTTGGTCTTCTATAGCATAGATTGTCATATCCTTTTGAAGTTTTATAGCATATGCTTCAATTTCATCAGCAATGCGTTCAGCTAAGCCAGATTCATATAACCCCGTACTACTATGTTCTGCCTTTTCAATAGCAACTGCAATTTTATGTTTATCAAAAGGTACCTTCGTACCATCCCGTTTAATGACCTGCAACATCTCGGAACCTCCCCGTTCCCACACTCCGAATAAATTAATGTCATTGCATATAAAAAAGTATGGAAAAACCATACTTAATCATATTATTTACTACGAAAAATACAAAATCCAAGATATAATTTCGTATTTCTAACTGCTTCCATAGTATACTATATATAGTGTTTTATTGCAACAAAAAATACAATATCATGTAAAAAAAGAGTTTTTTGCTATACTTAAACGGCATAGCAAAAAACTCTTTTTTATAAAGCAATTGATAGGAGTCGAGTCCAAAAATTAGGCCGTTTTCCTGCCCAATGATCAGGTACTGTAGGATAAAATACTCTATCCGCTAATAAATCGCGTTCATTTAATCGGATGTCACTAAGTAAATCTTTCTTATATTCAACATCTAGTTTAGAAATTACTTCTACATAGCTACCATATTGATTATGCATTACATCATAACCAGTACCAAAGAAGTGTATTAGACCATTCGTATATAATTCAATAGCTCTCGTACAATGCTCAGAATGATGTGTAAAGGACATAATATTACATTCAAATAAAATGCCCTTATCCACCCATTCCAATAGTTGTTCAGGTTTATTAAAGAAAAGGTCATTACGTTCTACTTCACTTATAATCGGCGTAATACCTAAGTCACATAAAGTCTGTAACCACGCATCTACATGGTATAACTTACAATCTTGTGGAATAGTAACTAACATAAAATGGCTATTACCTAATACAAGTGATTCTTTATGATTGCGTATATAGTCAATCATACCGTCACCTAACTCAACAACGGCACCACTATATAATGTAACCGGTATCGCTTGTTCAGATACTACTTGTCTTAAGTTTTCTACCTGCTCCACTACTGATCCAACAATGGTCTGTACATTTAGCTCATTAACCTTAGGTGTACAAAAAATATCTGTAATACCAGAACGGACTAAATCTTTAACCATTTGCACGGATTCAGCCATGGACTGAGGTCCCTTTCCATCTGCCATAGCTGGCAAAATATATGTATGTAAATCTAAAATACGTTTCATCTTCTTCCCCATTTTCATCTTTATATCGCCCCTTACCTCGATATAAATCTCTTAAATATAATTTTTTTAATTAGTCAAATTCATTTTACATTCATATTATACCAATGAATCTATGTCTTGAAAAGTACCTATACCTAAACTTTTGATAATATTTGATTGCTTAAAATTAAAGATTATTTAAAATTTTCATTTTGCTTTCACAAAAATAAGGCTTCTATAAATAACTCATAGAAGCCTTATATATTGTATATTAAATTAAAATCCATCTATTAACTATGTCGGACTCTTCGATAAATAGATAGTATAACTTGTACGACAGCAACACCAATGATGACGCCTGCTGTATCGATCGCCACATCGCGAATCGATGCATGTCTACCAATACTTGCAAGTTGCAAGCATTCATCCATAACAGCAATAACAAAACCTATAAAAATCACTTTAAGTCCTGCATATTCACGATTAAATTGATGCAATGCTACATATAAACATCCACCAAGTACAGCAAACTCGAACACATGCGCCATCTTGCGGACAATGCGATTTAACGACCACATGTCACCCGTTAGGCCAAGCTTATACAGAATCGGACTCAACCATTGTGTCATCTTAAGACTCAGATCATCTGAGGAAATATCATTTTGTAGTGAATTATCCCAGATAAAAAGGATAACGAGAACAACTAAAGCAAAGCTTATCCAATGTTTCTTTAACATCTACTATCACCGCCACTAATCTCGGTCAAAAATATCTCTAGTATAAACTTTATCCTTTACATCAGCCAAGGAATCATCCCAACGATTGGCAACTATCACATCGCTAACACGTTTAAAATCATCAAAGTTTCTAATGACTGGTGAGTGGAAAAAATCATCCGCCTCTAGTGTTGGTTCATAAACAACAACGGCGATTCCCTTTGCTTTAATACGCTTCATGATACCTTGTACAGCAGAAGCTCTAAAATTATCGGAATTTGTTTTCATTGTCAATCGATAAATACCAACAATCTTAGGATCTTTTCCTATGATGGCATCTGCAATGTGATCTTTTCTCGTCCGATTCGCATCAACAATGGCAGATATGAGGTTCTGTGGTACATCATTGTAATTGGCAAGTAATTGCTTTGTATCCTTTGGCAAGCAGTAACCTCCATATCCAAAGGATGGATTATTATAAAAATCCCCAATACGAGGATCTAAACATACGCCATGAATAATCTCACTTGTATTTAATCCACGCACCTCTGCATAGGAATCTAGCTCATTAAAATAAGCTACACGCAATGCTAAATAGGTATTAGCAAATAATTTAATGGCCTCTGCCTCTGTAGAACCGGTGAAGCATAAAGGTATATCAGCTTTAAGAGCACCCTCTGCTAATAAGTGAGCAAACGTATGTGCTCGTTCCGAATCTTCACCAACTACAATACGAGAAGGATATAAATTATCATATAACGCTTTACCTTCACGTAAAAACTCAGGAGAGAAAATTATATTCTTCGTATTAAACCGTTCTCGCATCTGTTCTGTATAACCTACAGGGACTGTTGATTTAATAATCATAACCGCATCAGGATTAATATCTAAAACTGTTTTAATAACAGATTCTACGGATGATGTATCAAAAAAATTCTTCTGTGGATCATAATTAGTTGGTGTAGAAATTATAACATAATCAGCGCCTATGAAAGCCTCTTTAGGATCTAATGTAGCACGGAAATTTAGCGACTTATTCTTTAAATAATCGGCCAATTCTGAATCAACAATAGGTGATTCTTTACGATTAATCATATCTACCTTTTCAGGAATGATATCCAGTGCCACAACTTCATTATGCTGTGCTAATAATACACCATTTGAAAGGCCCACATATCCGGTACCAGCTATTGCTATTTTCATTTATTTACCATCCTTCATATAAAAATCTTTATACCATCTTGCAAAACGTCTTAAACCTTCTCGAAGTGTTGTACTCGGTTTAAATCCAAAATCCGCTTCTAAAGCAGATGTATCAGCATATGTAATCGGAACATCACCAGGTTGCATCGGTACGAGTTCCTTATGACGTTCCATGTTAAAGTCTTCTGGTAATACACCAGCATCTATTAACTCTTCCCCTAAAATCGTCACAAAGTCCAATAGATTTTCAGGACTATTATTTCCAATGTTATAAATAGCATACGGAGGCACTGGTAACCCATCTGCCCCATTCCGTCGCTCAGGAGCTACTTGCATAACCTTATAAACGCCTTCAACAATATCGTCTATATAGGTAAAATCACGCTTACAATTACCATAGTTAAAGATTTTAATAACTTCACCTTTACGCAACGTATTCGTAAATCCAAAGTATGCCATATCAGGACGTCCTGCTGGACCATACACAGTAAAGAATCGAAGACCTGTGCATGGGATGTTATACAACTTAGCATAGGAATAGGCTAGCAATTCGTTTGATTTCTTTGTAGCAGCATATAAGGACACTGGATTATCTACTTGGTCATCTGTAGAATAGGGAATCTTTTTATTAGAACCATAAACAGAAGAGGATGATGCATATACAAGATGATCAACGCCCTTTGCCCCATTATCATAAGAATGCCGGCAACACTCTAATATATTATAAAAGCCAATAATATTTGATTCTATATATGCGTCTGGGTTCGTAATAGAATAGCGTACACCTGCCTGTGCGGCTAAGTTCACAACTACATCCGGTTTATATTCGTCAAAAATAGATTGTAAAAACTCTTTATCCGCTATATTCCCTTTTTTGAATATCCACTGATTATCATGTTCTAGTGAAGAAACAAGCTGTTGTAGTCTATACTCCTTTAAACTCACATCATAGTAATCATTAAGGGAGTCAACGCCTATGATGAGGCTATGTTCAATATTTTTAAGAAGCGACATAACAAGATTGGCACCTACAAATCCTGCAGCCCCAGTTATGAGGATGACCTTGTTATGTAATGATACATTTTGTAAAAGCATAATCTGTCCTTTCCTTTAGGGACGTCTTAATCGTGCTAAGGCACTATCCCATATTTTAGTAAGTATAATTCTCTCCGTTGGAAATAGATACAACACAACAAGATACGACATGAGACTAATACATATACAGAAAATCGTCCAAATCATACTATTATATAAATGCAATAAAGCATATGAGCCCGTACCTACTATAGCTGAAGCAATAATATAAGATTTAATATTACGAATGACATGCCATGCATTCATATCCACATATTTTGCTAATAGATAAAGGAGTACTGCAATCATCTGTACACGCACAATAGAACGGGCATATACAAAGGTTGTAAAGTCATATTGTACGCATACATATATAACAGGTATTAATACGACTAGATGAGCCATTTGTGCAAGGAATGAAATATTAGGCATTCCCTTTGCACGAAATGCTTCGGATATTAAATAAGATACAGCCGTCACTAGGGATGAACTTAAAGCCCAGGATCCTAACACGATACCAGCTAATTTCCATTGGGGCCCTAACAAAATTTGTACAATAAAATCTTGATATACGAACATCCCCACTCCCAAAGGTACTAGGAATAAAGCCATATATCTTTGAAAGGTTAAAAATGTTCTTTCAAATTCTACCTTATTATGTTGATGTCGTGATAATGCAGAAAATAATACAGGTGCCATTGAAGATGTGGCAATAGCCATTACAGTTGTTACTATAGCCGTCGGCATCTTGTACACGCCAAGATAATAGGCATTTAGAAAATGACTAATAATGAATGTATCCACCCAAGCAGTAAGCCATATAGAGAAAGCCTCCGCCAAGGACCAAGCACTAAAGCTGAACATGTTTCGAAACACAGATCCCGAAAAATAGATAGATATCAACTTTTCTTGTCGAACACATAGTGCAATGGCTGTAAATAAATGTGCGGCTAATAATCCTGCAATCAAGGACCAGTAATCAAATCCAGCTAACGCCATCGGTATCGATACTAACAAAGGCGTAATGATTGTAATCATACGGATACTTAAAAGGAATTTAAAATTAAAATTTCTTCTATACATTGCCATTTGAATGCTACTAAATGCACTTAATGGTAACATCGCCCCCATTACAGCTAACGGAATACCTAATCCTTCATTGCCCACCAATGATGCTAAATCATCACGCCAGACAATGATAGCAATCCACAATACAATAGCTAGTACTATATTAGAAATAAATGCAACACTAACACTTTTCTGTTTAGCTTCTTCACTTTCAAATTCGTATTGAACAAGGAATTTCTGAAAGCCTGCATCTGCTAACATTTCTGCAAATGAAATAACCATCATTATAGTGGCTAAAATACCAAATGCTGTAGGAGCCAAAATATGCGCCAATATGATATTTGTAATTGGTGTAATGAGCTTTGCTAAGATTTCTGTTATGAGTGACCATTTAGCAGCAGCTACAACTTTAGTATCCATAGAGATTCAAATCCATTATTTACGATTTATATTCTTTAATCCTTGTAAAAATAATTCATAATGCGCTTCACAGGTTAAATAATTTTGTATGGCTAAATAACTTGTCTCGCCTAATAATAAGCGAACCAACTTGCGATTGCATAAAAGATTAAGTGCTTTCACAACCCAAGAGCGACCCAAGAATTCGCGCAAGTAGCGATTAATATGCTCATCGGCAAAATGCTTATAGCTTTCATATACAAAATGAGGATCCTTTATATCCTCGCTTAATTGATTGTACTTTTGTATAACAAGCTGTGCATGCTCCTTAGGTGCCAAAGTGATCCCTACCTCTGTACGAGTAACAGGAATTTCATTGATATGGAGTCCCTCTTGATCAATATCAATCTCTATGACTAATGAATCAGCAACTATATCATGTAAATTATTAAAATATTCTGTTTGGAATACAAAACTTCCTTGCCCATAGATAATCGTACCAGCCTCACAATCTTCTCTAGCACCAATGCAGTGACTATGTTGGCAAAGAACTAAGGAGGCCCCTTTTTCAATAAATCTGCGACAATAGCGTTGCAACATTGGTGATGGATATCGGTAAAATTCCTTTCCACCATGGTAAAGAACAATTACATAATCACATTGTTCTTTAAGGGCCTTTACATGATCAAAGCTTTCTAGCACATCAAAAGGATTAGCCCCTGCACGATGTACACTAGCAGAGGAAAACTCATTCTCTGTACACATATAGATGCCTAGTCGTATCCCATCTTTAATAAATATATAAGGCTGCTGTGCCTCATGTACATTACCACCGGCCCCGTTATATGCTATGCCTGCTTGTGTTAATGTATCTATGGTAGACTGCAAGCCTTCAGCCCCTTGATCATAGGAGTGATTATTTGCTAAACCAAGCAATAAGGATGGTATTGCTTTAAATCCATTAATCGTTTTTGTAGGTGATTTTAAATTATGTCCAAATTTATCAATCGGTGTATTGTTATCTGTAAGAGGAACCTCTAGGTTAAAAATATTTAAATCAGCCTCACATAACATGTCATATACTTGAGTTCCAATGATAGACTCCATATCACCATTTTCAAATAATGTACGATTTATATCTGTAGGAACAAAATCAGCTCCGATGTATACCTTCAAGATGTAACCACTCTCCCATTTTGTAATCAAACTCCATTGGTTCTATCTTTATAAATCCTGCGCCAGGATACAGTGTTAATTCTCCAATATAAAGACAATCATTCACGTCATAAAAATCAACCCGCAAAAACGGAAAATCTTTAGATAATTGTTTGCATAATGTTCTCATTTCTTCATAGTGTGGCGGTTTTTCAAATGTTTTTTTAGAAGGCTCATAATGAAGAACGGAAAGATTTATATAGTTCCAATCCTCATCATAATAGTTCATACGTGTTCCACCTTTAGAAAATCGTTCAGAACAAACTACAGTTAGCTTTGGTTCTCCATGAAAGGAATACATCTTATAGTCTAATAAATCTGCATTCCCTAACTCATCTATATACGCTTCTGCCAAAATACGGCGACGTACATTTTTATAGGGCCATTCACGAGCTATAAGATAAAAATCACGCTGTAAAGATTTATTAATAATTTGACGTGCTCCTTCTTTATCAAACTTAGACTTATCTTTACAAATTACAATACCACCACTGTCATGAGTGCATTTCAGTACAAACTGATTCGGTAATGCATCAAAATCAATTTCATCAAAAGAATCCCATACGCCTAAAGTAGGGATGATGTACTTGGAGTCAATTCTATGAGCTAAATAATTTTTAGCCTCATATTTATCAACCATAGTAGTATATATGGGGTTACGATCATATAATTTCATCCACTGCATCTTTTCACTAAAGGTCTGTGGATTATCTAAATTTAATGGATATCCCATATATTGGGGAAATATCTTTCGTAGAAACGCTTCATCACTTAAAGAGTCGTAAGCCCCCATTTTTATCATCACCCGTAAACGGTAATAAGGATCAGAGATGAACCGCTTTCCCTTGGTCAAGATTGTTTGTATGTTCATGTAATTTCTTCCTCTTAGTCCGTAAGATCTGAACTTCTATAAAAAATAACATCATATAAAAGTAAGTGCTTTTACTTTCATAGGAAACCAACCCCATATCCATAACTAATTGAGACATAAGTAATATAAATACCATGACATATTCATTACTGTGAAAATCATGATATCGTATCATGTTATAAACGAGATATACATACATGGAGTAATACGTAACCACACCGACAATACCAGTACCCGCCAATAGCTCAATATAATTATTATGAAGGTAATAGTTCTCCCGTCCAAAAATAGAGTATGTATATACTGCTGGATTATTAATCCCAACGCCTATGATTGGAGATTGATGAAATAAATCCCAACCTATATCGACTAAAGCCATACGAACAATGGCAGATGAGTCTCCACCAGTTCCTGTAAAAGCATCTATCATCGAACTCATACGTTCTAACACTTCACTAAAAATGGGTAGCTGTAAAATACCTATGAAAGCAATAATTAATATACACAGATATGTCACCAATTTGGCTAAAGAATTAATACTATTTTTACTGCGAAAACTTTTGAATACAAATAGTAAAACAACACCTATGACGACAAATACCAATGCTTTCCGGCTACCTGTAGCCGCTAATATACCTAATGTGGGTAATGCTATGATATTCCACCACCGCGGCTTATCGTACAGCATATAATATATGGTCATTACAATGGCATTTGCTCCTAATAAGCCTACTGTATTTGCATTTAATGCATCATTTGCTATACGAGCCGATGATGAAAGTACATTGATAAAATAATCGAGCCCATAGTAATACACCGTATAGAAACAGACAATATATCCTGTCCACATACCGATTTTCAATAAGGAATCAACCGATTCTTCTCGCTGAAAGCACATATATAAAACTATGAGCATACAAAATATTTTTACAATATCAAAACTTCTGCTCAGCGCTACAGATGGATCAAGAGCATTCAGAGAACTAAGATAACAAACGCCTATGAATAGTAGCATATACATATGCATCCATGTAAATGACAGTGTAATTCGCCCCTGGTCTCTTACGAGATAACATACTATCAGTCCAAACAAACATACGAACAACACATAGGCACCATAATCGGCATCACCAAGAGCAAATGATATGGTCAATGAAAGTACAAGAAAAACCAATGTTATAAACCATATAAGACGATCAGATATGGCCGTAATATTTATTTTCAATACTGTCCCTCTTCTCTCAATATATGTAATCACAACACAAGCTTATACTAAAGGATATCAATCCAACGCTTAGCAATTTTACTGAGTGGAAAAGTATCTCGCACCTTAATAGCTTCTTCAGATATTCGTTTAGCTAATTCTGGATTTGCTAAGATGGATTTCATTTTTTCATACATAGTTTTCGTATCGCCTACTGGAACAAGCAAGCCATTAATTCCATCTTGAATAACCATACGCGCACCGCCTACCGGGCAATCTGTAACAACAACAGGTAACCCCATTCCCATGGCTTCTAACATGGAGTTAGATATGCCTTCAAAGTCAGACGATGACACAAACATTGTACACGGTCTCTCTTGTTCCAAGATGTTAGTTGCGAACCCCGGTAAAAGAACTCTGTCTGTTAATCCTAAACTTGCAATTTGTTGACGAAGTTCATCCTCTAGGACACCTTGGCCATAAATGACAAGTTTATAATCCTTAAACTCATCCGCCAACATGCTAAATGCATTAATCATCATGGGTAAATTTTTTTGCGGATGCAATCGACAAGCGGTTACAATAATCTTTTCACGTTCCCCTTCGTAAGGTTCTGGTAAATTGCCATTAATCGGATTTGGAATGATATGCCCATTGCTTTGTATAGACTTAGAGAAATATGATTTTGCATCTTCAGTTTGAAATACTATGGCATCAGCAAATCGAAATGCAAAATCGCGAAGCATTTGTTGATGTTTGCCGACAGGCACCTTACGCGGATTATTTCGCTCAGAGAACACCATTCGATTATTAACAAACCAAGAACTGATTGCCAAAATAAAGCTAGAGGCGCTCAAGAAAGACAAACATGTTGCATTGGGCCTTTGTTTTAATATTTCTATAAGAGCTTTAATTTCTTGTAAAAAGCGAATTATTTTATTGGAACTCGTCGTATGTATTTGAATTTGCTCTATACCTTTTGGCAATGCATACTCTGTACCATACCGATTTGGACTCGTTTGAATAACAGTAATCTTATGACCATCATGATGCCATTGACGGGCCAATTCTGTTAAAATTCGTTCAGCTCCGTCATTACCAAGGGAAATCGTAACAATAATAATTTCTTTACCCATTTTGACGCTCCTCGGTGATATATTCAGCTAAACGTAAATATGCGTCTTTCATTGTTACCTGTGGTTCCCATGATAGATTGCGCATTTTCCTAGAATTCAAAAACATATGAACTGTAGGTGCATATCCATAGGAGGACACATTTTCAGGTATATCAAAAACGACAGAAATTTTATCTTCCCCTACATGGCACGCTACTAAATTGGCAATACTAGCAATACTACGAGTTTCCTCATCGTGGCACACATTATAAGCTTCTCCCATATCACCTTGGGTCATCAAAATAATAATGGCACGTACCGCATCAGTAATATAACAGAAGTTGGACATGGAATCGCCCTTTGTATGAAGGATAATATCACGACCATCCAAGGCATGTTGGGTGAACTGCATAAACACTCGATTATCATCGAGCGGCACACCAGCGCCGAACGTCTGTGCTAAGCGAGCGATTTTAACAGGAACACCAAATTCAACAGCATAGGATTTACAGTAGCATTCACACATACGTTTACTTTCAGAATAAGAACTACGAACATTTAGATGATCTAAATACCCGATGCGTTCCTCCGTCATAACTTGACCAGATTCATAAGGTATACCATACTGTTCCATGCTCGATAAATATACCATACCTAAAATCCGCTGTTCTTTTCCCAGTTCTAACATACGTTCCGTACCATGTATTGATGTGCGAATCGTATCCACCGGATGTTCTACAAAATATTTTGATTTTGTAGGGGCAGCCCCATGCATAATATAGTCACACTCTACAGTTAGAGAATCTAATGGCATATCAACAAATGTGATTGATTGTGAATCTAGAATATCCCTAAACATAGAATGTGCCTTTTCTATATTGCGCACATGGCATATGACATGTAATGAAAGATGATAGGCATCATTGGCGGCTACTAATGAACGAGCCACCATAGAGCCGATTAAACCTGTAGCCCCTGTTACAAGTATTGTCTTATTCTGAAAATCCTTAAATATATGAGAATCACTTATAATTTCTTGTATGTCTCGTTCAACAACCGTATTAATTGCCCTCACCTCCACTTTCTCTATTTTTTAATATACCTGTGAACATATAATAATCTGACGGGGTTGTAATCTTAATATTTTCAGGTTCCCCCCATACGGGGTACAATGGGTACCCATAATGCATCATCATAGATGCAGAATCGATAAAATCATGAATCCCTTCAGCTATAGATGTATCATGAACTGAAAGAATATCAACGAGCCTAAAGCTTTGAGGGGCTTTGGCCATCAAACATTGTTGACGATTTAAAATCGTTTTGATTTCTCCATCATCAGTAACCATAATCGTTTCAATAGCAGGAGTTACCGTAATGGCACTCCCCTTTGTTTCAACAGATCGTATATTTCTAACAATGGTAGACCGATCAACCAAAGGTCGTACACCATCGTGAATTAGTACTGTTATATCATCAACACCATATAATCGTTTTACTTCAAGCAAACCGTTATATTGAGAATCCAGTGCAGTCTCGCCACCAGGAACAATGGATACGATTTTTTGAAGGCCTTCTTTTGCTATTAAAGCCTTTGCATAATCCATCCAGTCTGATTTACATACCAATACAATGCCATCAATGAAGGGTTCTTCTTCAAAGATAGATAGTGTTTGTATCAGTATAGGCTTGCCATTCCATTCAAGGAATTGCTTTGGCATTTTATCATTTTTCATACGGGATCCTACGCCACCAGCAAAGATAACTGCTATTCTTTTCATAGAACCTCCCTTTACTATTAACGATGTTTATTTATTAAATAATGAATGCCCTTGTAATTGGTATAACTACAATCCATATCAATATATACGGCATCATGCTTCGCTACACGCTGTTCCACTGGTGGCAATTGCATATAGTCGCCCCAAATCAAACGTAAATACCGTTCATATCCAGCCATAACCGGAATTTGATGACCTTCAAACTCCTTATATACTACATGGTCAAAATCTTGGCGTGGGTGGCGTAGCTTCATACCTTTCAAACTACCAATTAGTTCCGTTACTTCATCAGATGTATCAAAATCATATTGACTCATTTGTCTTTCTGCAAAACGCCATATGTGATATCGCCATGAAGGTTTAGAAATCACCTTATAAATGCACCCTGCCAACATGCGATACACCTTGCCCTTGTTATCAGGCAATCGTTGTGCATTAAACAAGGCAAAGGTCATGGCCCACATTAATTGAAAGAATCGTTTAACAGTACCCTTTGGGCAACCATCGATGGGCATAATTTCTAGAGCTAATCCATGACAAATATCTTCATTCACACTATGGCGATTGATAAAAGTTGTTTCTTCATCACGAATTGATGCACCCGCATCATGATAAATCTTATCTCTCGTTGTCCTACAATAGGTATATCGTTTATCACCATGTATAGGCCAAAGTTCAGCCAACCGTTCATAATCAGGACGAGGCATAAAAATATCTAAATCATCATCCCAAGGAATAAAGCCTTTATGTCGAATAGCTCCTATAAGACCACCACCACATAAATAGAATCGTAGATTATGAGCATCACAAAATTCTTTAAATACTAAAAGCATATTCAATTCTTTAGCTTGTATATCATGAGCTGTTGTTTCTGCCATACTACCTTTCTAACGTATAACGGCCAATACCGTTTCCACCATAACTTTTAATTCTCGAATAAACGAGAATTCTTTAAGACTCCGTAAATTCCATTCCATCTTTGCAGGCAATACATTATGAATATAGCAATCATCTACATCATCTGCCGCATCTAACAAGGTATCTTCATCCTTATACCGAATACTAGCTACACTCGTTACGCCTGCAGGAAGTAACAATGTCGCTTTCATTTCATCTGTATAAGCTGCTACATACCTTGGGACCTCTGGGCGCGTACCGACAAAACTCATGGTGCCTTCCAATATATTTATTAATTGAGGCAATTCATCAAGTCGGCACTTACGTAGAGCTTTTCCCACGGACGTGACACGCATATCACCTTTAGATGTAACCTGAGCGCCAATCTGTTCTGCATTTTGTACCATAGTTCTAAACTTATAAATTTTAAAAGTTTTACCATACTGAGTAACCCGTTCTTGTCTAAAAAATACAGGACCTTCACTATCTAGTTTTATCCATACCGCTAATAATAGAAATATTGGACTTAATACTACTAATAGAATGGCTGCCATTAAGCGATCAAATACAGACTTAAACATCAAATCACGACGTTTGGATGCTAAGATGTCGTAATAAGGACGAACTGCTTCGCATCGCATATCATCGGGCAAATCCTGCCATGATTTCCAAATCATAATGCACCTAAACACTCTTTAAATGTATGAATCACATAGCTTACCTCTTCATCTGTTAAATTAGTATGAAGGGGCAATGTAATTTCATTTTTGAACTGATGATATGCATTCGGATAATCATCGATAGAAAATCCCAAATTTTTATAAGCCGTATGCATCGGAATTGGCTTATAATGCACATTTGTAGCAACACCTTTCTCTGCCATTCGTTCAATTAATTCATTACGTTGTTCTATGGTTGCCTCATTGATACGCACTAAATATAAATGACCACTACTCATATGCTCATCCGTATAATGAGATACTACAGATACAGGATAATCTTTAAATGCGTCATTATATCGATTAATAATTTCGCGACGCCGTTCTAATAGTCCGGGATAACGTTCTAATTGGGCCAATCCAATAGCAGCCATAATATCCGTCATATTGCACTTATAATAGGTGCCTTTAATATCATATTCCCAGGCTCCCATCTTAGTTTTAGCCAGCGCATCTTTATCCTGACCATGAAGAGATAACAATTGGAATTGTTTATACAAAACTTCATCATCAATGCTAGGTATAGATTTCCACGTAGCACAACCGCCCTCAGCAGTAGTAAAGTTTTTTACTGCATGAAAGGAAAAACTACTAAAATCAGCTACATATCCTGTATGCTGCCCTTTATAGGTTGCCCCAAATGAATGAGCACAGTCTGCAACGATTGGAATTCTACCCAACGCTCGTTGTATATCATTGCTTGGTGTAAACAAAAATTTAGCATTATTTACAATGGTAAATAAACGATCATAATTACAAGGTACACCACCGATATCGACAGGAATAATGGCTTTTGTCTTATCGGTTATGGCAGCAGCCACCTTATCATAGTCCATTTCATAAGAATCAGGTGCCGTGTCGATTAATACTAGTTTTGCCCCTACATGAACTACAGGACTTGCACTAGCCGTATAGGAGTAAGAGCTAGTTATAACTTCATCACCTGGTCCAATACCCAATACGCGAAGAATCATTTCTAAGGCTGCAGTTGCCGAATTTAAGCACACTGCCTTTGGTGTCCCTAAATAAGTTGCAATACGTCGTTCTAATTCCTTAGTACGTGGTCCAGTTGTAATCCAACCACTTTTTAACGCTTCTACCACCTCATTAATTTCTAATTCTGTAATATCTGGAGGAGAGAAATTAATTTTCATAGCTTTCACCTATACTTTCCATTTATTCCATATCAATAAACACTGATCCGATAATAGGTACTCCAATTTGCTCTAATCGTTGTTTAGCTAATGCCACATCATCAGGCTGAACATAATCACCTTTTACAACCAAGAGAACCCCATCAGCTTTCTCAGCTATTACCAAGGCATCTGTAACACTTAATACGGATGGTGTATCCACTATAATGACATCATATTCATCACGAATGTACTCAAATACCGTAGATAATCGATGTGAATCAACTACCTCGGATGGAGACTCTACTGCAACACCACTGGTAATTAAGTCTAAATGAGGCATCACATGTCGATGAATCGTCAAATCTTCATCCATAACGATATGATTTGTTAATCCTTGATTTTTTACATCAAAAACAACATGTTGCACTGGATTGCGTAAATTACCATCAATTAACAATACCTTGTCATTATTTTTGGACAAAGAAATCGCTAAATTAGCTGCTACCTCCGATACACCTTCACCTGTTGTAGCAGATGTAACACACAATAACTTTCTATTTTCTGCATTACATCGATACTGTAAATTGCTACGTAATGTTCGATAAGATTCCACAAGAGGAGTATCACCATATTCATTTGAAATTAATCGTATCGTATCCATCTTAACCTCTCACCTTATATAGCCAACGCAACACTTTATTATTAGGTTCTTCTGTTACCGATTTTCTGTGATTAGGAATAACACCTAACATCGGCACCTGTAACATATCTTCCACATCTTTTGCAGTCTGTACTCTACGATGTCGCAAGGAATTAACTAATGTATACAAACATCCTAAAATCAAACCAATAATGGCACTGGCAACCATAACAAGTACACGACGAGGAGCAATTGCTTTTTCTGGTAATGTAGGGGCATCGACGATTTGTACTTCATTTGGCACCATAACCTCTGCCACCTTAGCTTCCTCCAGACGTTTAGAAAGCATTTCATAAATATCTTGAGCTACATCTACATCACGCTTAGCTTGAATATACCCTCGTTCCTTTTCAGGAAGCGCTTTCATTGCATCTTCGTTATCTTTATCTAAATCAGCTAATGCAGCCTCTTTACTTTGGGCCACTGCTAATGCAGCTTCATTTTTAAATTTATCTGTTAATAAACCTTGTTGAGCGGAGTTACTTGATGGAGCTTGTTGCGAAACAATAGCATCGATTTCCTGTTGTAAACCGGCTTGTGCTTTAGCAATCTGATCATTTACTTCCTTCATTGCAGGATGTGACTCTGTATATTTACCTGCGTAACTTGCCTTACGAGCCTCTAAATCTGCTAGTTGTGATTTATAAGCTTGTACCGTTGAGCTATCTGCAATACTAGCACCAGCCGAACCTAACTCCGCATTAATGCTACCTAATGCAGCTTGCGCCGTTTCTAAATCAAGCTTATTTTGAGCTTTTTCACGATCGATTAACGTAATCTTATCTGTAAGACCCTTCATTTGATCATTAGTAGAATAAATTTTATTATCCACTTGAAATTGTTGAAGTTTTTGCTCTGCTTCAGACAATTCCTCCTTCGCTGTTACCACTCTTTTTTGTAAAAACTCACGAGTCGTTTTTTGTTCAACTTGGGATAACTCGGCTAAGCGTTTTAAAAATGTATCAATTAACAACTGATTAGCTTCTTGTGCTTCTTCTGGGGACTTACCAGTCACACTAACTTGTAATAACTGTGTTTCTTTATATGGCTTTGTCTCAATACGATTTTTAACAAACTCTTCGTACGTTGGTAATTTACCACTATCCCCATTGATTTCATTGATAACAGGTTCCACAACATTACGACTTTTTAAAATCTCTGCATCAGTGTTCATCAATTGGCGAGCCATCGTATCCGAATAACTTGGATCAGTAGATAGCACTGAATTACCTAAGCCTTGTGTCTGTTTAATACGTAACATAGCAGTAGACTGATAGGTGGATGGTGTTACGATTAGGTATGCACCACCAAGGAGAATACAAATGCCTGTTACATTTATAATAGTTCGTCGTTTTCTAACAAGAATTTTGGCTATATCTCTTATATCAATAATTTGTTCCATCCCAATACCCCTTTCAAGTAGGTATACAACACTGCGGCCTCTCTTTCCGCTTAAACATTATGGTTAGGTGTATATGTTGGAATAATATCCTGTAATACGCCAATTACATCCATATCAGTTTCACATGAATCAAAGGTACCAATTTTTTCTATCAACCAATCACGATCAACGGTATCTAACGGAGCTTCAAAAATCTTTGTATGATTCGTTCGATTGGTTCCCTCTTCAGATGTAAGCAACTCTTCATATTTCTTTTCGCCTGGTCTAAGGCCTGTAATTTTAATATGAATGTCCTTATCAGGTTCCAATCCTGATAAACGAATCATATTTCTTGCTAAATCAATAATCTTCACAGGTTCGCCCATATCAAGTAAAAATACCTCTCCACCTTTACCCATAGCACCGGCTTGTAACACGAGCTGACTAGCTTCTGGTATAGTCATAAAATACCGTGTCATTTCTAGATCGGTAACAGTTACAGGTCCACCCGCTTCAATTTGTTTTTTAAATAAAGGAATGACGGAACCACGACTGCCGAGCACATTACCAAAACGAACAGTAATATATTTCGTATCATATGTATCATTCATAGATATAATAACCTTTTCTGCAACGCGCTTTGTAGCACCCATAACGCTAGTCGGATTGACGGCTTTATCCGTAGAGATCATGACAAACCGTTCTACGCCATGGCGACCTGCTACGTCGGCTACATTTCTTGTGCCATAAATATTATTTAAAACGGCAGCCATTGGTTGAATTTCCATTAAAGGTACATGTTTATGAGCTGCTGCATGGAATACAACTTGCGGATTATACTGATTGAATATTTGATCTAATTGTTGCTTATCTCTAATATCTGCAATAATTGGTATAATCGGGCCGTCTTTATATATATTTTTCAATTCTTGATTGATAAGGTATATACTATTTTCACCATGGCCTAATAGCAAAAGAGTCTTAGGACCAACACGCATAATTTGACGACAAATTTCTGAACCTATAGATCCACCAGCGCCAGTAACAAGGACAACCTTATCGCGAATATAATGTTCTACAATATCCATATCGAGACGAACTTCATCACGTTCTAATAAGTCTTCTATGGATACAGGATGCAAATGGGATACTAGAACCTCATCATCTAGCAATTGATACATCCCCGGTAATGTATTGACCTTACATTTAAGAGGTGAGCAGATTTCCATGATATTTCTGATTTCATTACGTGTAACAGAAGGCATGGCAATTATAATTTCTTTCACCTTATTTTCTTTTACAATAGATGGGATATCATAGCGATTACCTAGTATACGAATGCCCCCCATTAGACGATTGAATTTAGACTCATCATCATCGATGAAACCGATTACCTTGCGCGACCGTTTATGATACCGTTCAATTTCACGAGCAATTGTAGCACCCGCATCTCCTGCACCAATGATTAAGGTATTTACCATATCAGCATCAGTACTTTGTTTTCCTCCATATCGCATGGCAATATAATGGAGCACCATTCTACCAATTCCGATAACACCAGTACTAAGGATCCAGCTAATCAAATATATGGATCTAGGCAAAGATTTATCAAATACATACATCCCTGTATAGAACAATCCTGCTCCTAAGGTGGTCGCAATCAATACAGCAACCATTTCGCGCATGCCTGCATACCGCCATATGCGCGTATATAGATGCATGGACAAAAGCATTACAATATAGGAGATTACCATTATAGGTAAGGCATCTATCATCTGATACAAATAATGTGGTGTTATATAACCATCAAATCGTATAAGCAAACTGATCAACGCCACACCAATAATAGTAATAACATCTACAATAAGTAATAGGCCGGGTAATAAATATGAACGCAATGAAAGCCCCCCTTATATGACTTACATATGATACTATTTTTACTAATTAGTCTTTACCAATGCGAGATACCATGTAAGCACCTGTCAAAATAGGAGCAATATCTCTAGAGAAACTAATCTTACTGTTCTTAGTTAAGTACAAGATATCGCCTTCACGCATAACGTAATTTTGGGACATATCACCAGTCTTCAACATATTATTTAAATTAATTTCAATAGGTTTTGTAGGGTCATTTTGGTGAATTAAGAATATCTTCTTCTTAGCCGTATCCCAGTTGAAACTACCAGCGGCCCCAATCGCATCTATAACGGTACTAGATTTAGTTAATGTATAGGCACCTGGTTTATTAATTTCACCAAATACATAAACGCGAACGCCACCTAATTTTGTAACATTAACCGACACATCAGGATTGATAATGTATGTGGATAATGCAGTAGTTAGATTTTGTGTAAATTCTTCTACTGTCATTCCATCCGCCTTAATATTACCTACCATAGGAATAGATACATATCCATCTGGTCGAATGGTGAAAGTTTTATTTGCACCTAAATCTGCCTGTTGCACTACATCAATCATGAGTTCATCCCCTTGTCGTAGACGATACTCTTGATCAGAACCGATTGTAGATGCAGACGTATTCATATTTGATGTTGTAACTGCTACAGGAGAAACATCTTTTGCAAAACCCGTAGTGGCTATCGTACCTATTACAAGAGATAAAGCAACCCATTTCCGATTCATACATACACCTCATAGTATTCATTTCTAACAGAAACATATCATAACACGGCTATTTAAATTAATTTAACATTTAATTAATTATCGTACACATATTTTATCATCGTTTCTATGTAACTACTATATAAGCAAAATGAAGCTTCTTTATATGGTTTTCATGAAGCGCCAAGAATACTGCAACTATCTATGTTTAACGCTCGCTCTTATATGTGTATTTTTTTTCGCATATAAGAGTCAAATTTATTCTATATACTTCTATTACTAATAAAAAATTTATATATTTAGGAGTTTGCCAAAAAAAATGGATGTATATATCCGTTTAATAATAGATATATACATCCAAATAAATTATATGTAATTTTATTCGACACGACCGCCCAAATAAGCTTCCATAACGCGAGGATTATGTCGCACCTCATCAGCAGGACCAGACAATACCATTTTGCCTGTTTCCAATACATACGCATAATCAGCAATTTTCAATGCTTGACGGACATTTTGTTCTACCAAGAGAACGGTGGTGCCTTCTGCACTAATTTCTTTAATAGTTTCAAAGATTTCATTGACTACTAATGGTGCAAGACCCATAGATGGTTCATCTAGTAGCAATAACTTAGGGCGAGCCATAAGAGCACGACCAATGGCAAGCATTTGTTGTTGGCCACCAGATAATGTACCACCTAGTTGATAGCTCCGTTCATCGAGAATTGGAAAGCGTTTGAATACCTTTTTTATATCCGCTTCAATCTCATTATCATTGCGTATATAACCGCCCATTTCAAGATTCTCGTAAACGCTCATATCTTGAAGAATTTGACGCCCTTCTGGTACTAAGGAAATACCACCATGTACAATTTGATGAGTTTTATGACCAGTAATATCTTGACCTTCAAACAATACTTTACCAGATGTAGGTTTTACAAGGCCCATTATAGTCTTCATAGTTGTAGACTTGCCGGCCCCATTGGCGCCAATCAAAGATACAATGGAACCTTGTGGTACTTCTAAGCTAATATTTTTTAAGGCTGTAATATGTCCATAACCAGCCACGATGTTTTCTAGCTTTAACATATTACACCTCCTCTTTACCTAAGTATGCTTCAATAACAGCCTCATTATTTTGAATTTCTTGAGGTGTACCTTCGGCAATCTTTTTACCAAAATTGAATACCACTAATCGGTCACAGATATTCATCATCAATTCCATAGCATGTTCAATTACGACAACAGTAATACCTAAATCGCGAATTTTACCAATCAATTGGCGCAACGCTTCTGTTTCACTGTCATTCATACCCGCTGCTGGTTCATCAAGCAAGATCAATTGAGGATGTGTAGCTAAAGCACGCGCAATTTCGAGACGACGTTGCTTACCATATGGTAATGATGTAGCAACTTCTTCTGCATCTTCTTCTAAGCCTACCAGTTTTAAAAACTCATATGCAATCCCACGACAACGTTCTTCTTCAATGCGTTGACGTTTTGTTCTTAAAAAGCTCGCTATAAATCCAGAGCCTGTTCGACAGTGCATACCTGTTAATACGGTTTCAAGAGCCGTCATATTACCAAAAAGTCGAATATTTTGGAATGTACGAGCAATCCCCATTTCTACCGTTCTATGAGGTTTAATGCCTACAACAGACATACCATCAAATACAATTTCCCCAGAACTTACAGGGAATACACCTGTAATCAAGTTAAAGAGTGTAGTCTTACCAGCACCATTTGGTCCGATAACACCAAAAACTTCACCTTGCTTAACACCAAAGGATATGCCGGTGAGAGCTGCAACGCCACCAAAGCTTTTACTTACGTCATTTAATTCTAATAGCATTCAGTTCCCCTCCTATCCTTGTTTATCTTGTTGTTTACGTTTATATGCTTCAAAACGTTCTGTTAATACTTGTGTTTCAGGAATGTATGGAGCTTTTTTAAAGCCTAATTTACGACTAATCTTATCTACCATAGATTCTGTTAAAATACCATCCGGACGAACTGCCATTAAAATGACTAACAATGCACCATAAATGATATCGCGATAGTCGGATAAGAAACGCAATACTTCTGGCAACAATGTAAGGATGAACGAACCGAGTACGGAACCCCATACTACATTAGAGCCGCCGAATACAGGGAATAATAAGATTTGTACTACTTTATGATAACTGAAATCTGTAGGATTAATAAAGTTTGTAATATGAGCATACAAACCACCACCGATACCGGCGATAAATGCACCGATGATGAAAGCCATCATTTTATAGTACACTACATTAATCCCCATCAACTCAGCAGCATGATCATCTGCCTTAATGGCGGCAAAGGCACGACCAACACGGCTATTATTGATACGTACACAGAAAGCAATAATAAAAATCAAAACGGCTAGTAAAATAATGATAGCCATAATGTTGCCCCATGCAACCGCATCGATTCCCATAAGGCCATCAATATCGATTTCATACGCAAAATTTGTTAATTCTTGAGGAATAGATGGAATACCAGATAGACCAAGAGCGCCATTTGTCACATCTAAGTTCAAGAAGATAACACGCACTACTTCACCAAAACCAAGTGTGGCGATGGCAAGATATAGGCCCTTCAATCGAGTTGTTGGCAAACCGATGACAACGGCAACTAAAGCGGCTACAAAGCCACCCACTAAAATACCAACTACGATAGGTAAATCGGCTTTCAAAGAAAGCAATGCACCAACATAAGCACCAACGCTCATAAAGCCAGCTGCCCCGAGGGATAACTGTCCACTAGCAAGTGTGAAATAAATGGAGATACCTAGGATGGCATTAATGATGAAAAACATCACAATTTGTAGATAATAAGGGTTAAAAATATCCATTATGGTCTGCCCCCCTTATCTTTAGAACCAAATAAGCCTTGCGGTCTCCAGAATAATAAGACAATGATTAAACCGAAAGCAACCGCATCACGGAATGTAGACGCACCATAGGCAACGGAGAATATTTCCGCAATGCCCAAGATAAAGCCCCCTACCATGGCGCCAGTAATATTACCAAGACCACCTAGAATAAGTACAGCCAAGCCTTTAAAGCCTATGATAACACCCATAGTAGGCTCAATAGCATTGAAGGATAGGCCAACAAGTACACCGGCAGCTGCACCTAAAGCGGAAGCAATCATAACGGTAACAGAAATAATCATCGTTGGATTGATGCCTAAGAGAGCTGCTGTTTCAGTACTCATGGATACGGCACGAATAGCTTTACCAATCTTAGTCTTTTTAATAACCACATTTAAAATGATCATTAAGAGAACAGAAACACCTAAACCGATAATTTGCACCATGGAGATTTTAAATACCCCAAAGTCGATAAGGCCACCAATATAATCTGGTGGGAATGATCTTGTTTGAGGGCCCCATAATAATAATGCCAAACTTTCAAGGAAGATGGAAACACCAATGGTGCTGATAAGTGGTGCTAAGTGAGACACCTTTTTCTTACGTAGTGGGCGTAACGCCACAAATTCTAATAAGTAACCTAGTACGGCACCTACAGCCATCGCTACGATAAGGGCTACAAAAATGTTTACGTCAAAAACAGTTACCATAAAAAGACCAACGAAGGCACCTATCATAAAGATGCCTCCGTGTGCCATGTTGATGATATTTAAAACGCCAAACACAAGTGTTAAGCCAATAGCGAGTACAGCATATAAGCTACCGAGGGTTAACCCGTTAACTAATTGTTGTAAAAACACTATACTACCTCAACTTTTATTTTTTTAATGCGTCAAATTGACCATTTCTAATTTGCAATACTTGAACTTCCATAGAAGGGTCGCGGTGTTCATTGAATTTGAATTGACCTGTTACACCAACGAAGTCTGCAATATTTTTCAATGCATCGCGGAATTTTTCTCGATCAGTAGTGGAGCCAGCTTTTTTCAATGCTGCTTCAAACAAGTAAACTGCGTCGTAAGCTTGTGCTGCGAATTGGTCTGGTTCTTTGCCGTATTTATCTTTATATGCTTTACGGAAGTCTTTTACCTTTTGGTCATCTTTGTTAGGGAACCAAGGTGTACCTACGATAACACCATCCGCTGCAGCACCTGCAATTTTGATGAATTCAGGACTATTGAAGCCATTAGAACCAATTACAGGTTGATTCATACCCATTTCACGCATTTTTTTCATGATCAATGCGCCTTCTTGGTAAAGAGAAGCAACTACGATTACATCAGGGTTTGCTTGTTGAATCTTTGTTAATTGTGCAGAGAAATCTGTATCTTTGTCTGCAAATGTTTCAGTCTCAACGATTTGTACACCTAAAGATTCCAATGCTTTAC
>ENA-OWLZ01000045-OWLZ01000045.1-metagenome-genome-assembly--contig:-NODE-45-length-31871-cov-7.301672_pt1 | contig 31871 bp, 41 predicted proteins | sample MGYA00245341_ERZ651117 | MGnify/ENA primary metagenome ERZ651117 (study PRJEB26857, sample SAMEA4031763) | metagenome | biome: human; feature: oral; material: saliva | place: Philippines | collected 2014 | study... | reverse complement strand
GACCAGTCTCCTGTAGAGTACAGAAAACTGGCCTCATGAATGTGTTTTTCTTGTGTCCCATTATAAGGGTGCAGTGCCAATGTGGGTTCTTTTTTGTACATGTATAATCAAAAACTCTTCTATTCTTGCTATATGTGAAAAATAAAACCATTTTTTTTATCTTTTCCAGAAAATTTTGTATAATAAGGACACCAAAGATGAAGTGAGAAAGAAAAATGTACCAAGTAGTTGAAATGAAAGGGGATTTGGAACCGTGGTGGTTCTTGGAAGGTTGGCAGGAGGATATCATAAGCACTAAGGAATTTGAAAATTTTTACGATGCCCTCAAGTACTATAAAAAACTTTGGTTTGCTATGGAAGAAATCTTGCCAAGTTACATCAGCCGTAGTAGTGTCATGACCGCCTTTTGGGATCAAGAGGATAAACACTGGTGTGAGGAGTGTGACGAATACCTACAGGTCTATCAATCGATTGCACTTTTGGATGATTGGCAGGAAATTCCTGAGGAAAAATACCGTCCAGGATATGAAAAGCGAAATGACCTTCCAAATCATGCCCACTGTAAAATTAAACGTTAAACAATGCAGAAGCTCGAATTTTTTCGGGCTTCTTTTCATTTTCTTGAACTTTTTACGAATAGGTTTATGAGGAGGTCCTTATGGTAACAGAATTTGCTAAGGAAATGATCAAAAAAGCTGATAGTTGTGGGGCTCAAGACATCTACGTCATTCCACGTCAAGATATTTATGAGCTCTATATGCGAGTTGGCCAAGAGAGGAGATTGATTGATGTATATCGGCCTGATTTCATGGCTAGTCTTATTGGTCACTTTAAATTTGTGGCGGGAATGATGGTGGGTGAGAAGCGTAGGAGTCAACTAGGTTCCTGTGACTATGATTGTGGTGATGGTCAAAAGATTTCTCTGCGTTTGTCAACAGTTGGGGATTATCGAGGTTTGGAGAGCTTGGTTATCCGTGTACTACATTCCGAACGTCGAGAATTAGTGTATTGGAATCAAGGAATCCAGCCTATTATGGATGCCTTGGATTATCGAGGATTGTATCTCTTTGCGGGTCCCGTAGGTTCTGGGAAGACCACACTTATGCATGAGTTGGTTCAGGAGCGTTTTAAGGGGCAGCAGGTCATTTCGATTGAGGATCCTGTTGAAATTAAACAGGATAATGTTTTGCAGCTCCAGGTTAATCAGGCGATTGATATGACCTATGATAGTTTGATTAAGCTATCTCTGCGTCACCGTCCAGATGTTTTGATTATTGGGGAAATTCGGGATAAGGAAACTGCCCGGGCAGTTATCAGAGCTAGTCTAACAGGTGTAACTGTTCTTTCAACTATTCATGCTAAGAGCATTGCTGGCGTTTACGAACGTCTCTTGGACCTTGGCGTAGATAAGTCTGAGTTGGATAATGCTCTACAAGGCATTGCCTATATGCGTTTGATTAAGGGAGGAGGTGTGATTGATTTTGCCAGAGAAAATTTCCAAAACCATTCATCGACCAACTGGAACCAGCAATTGGAAAGTTTGGTTAAACAAGGATATCTCACTGAGAGGGATATCCAAGGGGAAAAAATTAAAGATTAGTCAGCAAGTTAAGGTTATCCAACTCTTCAAACAACTTCTAAAGGCTGGTTTTACCTTAACTGAAATCGTAGCCTTTTTGGAGCGAAGTCACTTGCTGAAAGAAAGGTCCTTGTCTCTTATGAAAGAGAGTTTAATACGCGGTGATAGGTTGGACCAGATGTTTGCGACAGTGGGCTTTTCGGACAATATCGTTACTCAGATTGCTCTTGCTGACAAGCACGGTGATCTTCTAGGGAGTCTAACAAAGATTGAAACCTATATGCTTCGTATGACAAAGGTTCGCAAGAAACTCATGGAGGTGGCGACTTATCCGATACTACTTCTGGGTTTTCTGATTCTGATTATGCTAGGACTTAAAAATTATCTTCTACCCCAACTTTTAGAGGGTGATGGTAAGGATAATTGGGCCGTACAATTGGTTCAAATTTTTCCCCAGCTCTTTTTTGTGAGTTTGTGTGGATTCTTTGTATTGAGCTTCATTCTCTATCTATGGGTGAAACGACAGTCAGCCCTTGTCTTATATCGACGAATGACTAAACTCCCTTTTATAGGCCAAACTGTTAGGTTGTATACGACCGCCTATTATGCTAGGGAATGGGGAAATTTATTAGGTCAAGGTATTGACTTGTTGGACTTAGTTTCTCTTATGCAAGAGCAAAAATCTAAGCTCTTTCGTGAGCTGGGGGTCGATTTGGAAGAGGCCTTGATGCTAGGACAGAGTTTTCCTGACCGTATTGCCAGTCATCCTTTTTTCACTAAAGAACTATCCTTAATTATTGCTTATGGAGAGGTTAATGCTAGATTGGGCTATGAGTTGGAAGTTTATGCCGAGGAGGTTTGGCAAAACTTCTTTAACCGTCTTAATAAGGCAACAACCTTTGTGCAACCCCTCATTTTTGTTATTGTTGCTGTTGTGATTGTAATGATCTATGCAGCCATGCTATTACCAATGTATCAAAATATGGAAGGAATGATGTCATGAAATTGATGTTAAAAAAATTGAATGCCGTTAAATTACGAGCTTTTACTCTGATTGAAATGCTAGTCGTACTTCTCATTATCAGTATCCTCCTTTTGCTCTTTGTTCCTAACTTGAGCAAGCAGAAGGATTCCGTTAAGGAAACTGGAAATGCGGCTGTAGTCAAGGTCGTGGATTCTCAGGCAGAACTTTATGAAATGAAGAATAACAAGACAGCTAGCTTGGCAGCTCTTGTTTCAGAAGGTCAAATTACGCAAAAACAGGCAGATTCATACAATGATTATTATGCGAAACATGGTGGTGAAGGCCGCTCAGTGGCCAATTAGAGCTTTCACCCTGTTGGAGAGTCTGGTGACACTAGCAGTGGTCGTCTTTCTTACTCTGAGTTTGTCAGGCTCAGTTACAGGTATTTTTCAGCAGGTTGAGACTAATCTTTTTTATCTGCGTTTTGAGTACCTATACCGAGATAGTCAGCGCTTGGCAGCAGCGGAAGGATCTAATGTTGAATTGCAATTGACTAAGGTTAAGGTTAGTAATGGAAGGTCTAGTCTGATTATTCCTGAAAATATTCATCTGGATAAGGGGCAGACGCTAGTGTTTGATGCCAAAGGAGGCAACTCTAGCCTCACGAAAATTCGTTTTTCAAGTGATAAGGAGGTGGTGACCTATCAGCTTAACATGGGCAGTGGTAAATATAAAAAGACGGTCTCTTAGAGGTTATATTCTTATTGAAAGCCTGGTAGCTATGGCTGTTTTAGTACTTGTTAGCGGTTTGATATTGGAACAAATTAATACTAATCGCAGACTAATGGCTGAGAATCTCCATCAACAAGAGGTCTTGAGTGTGGCAACAATGGCAGTTCAGACCAAGCAAGACCAGTTAAGGCTGAATGGCATAACGGTGACAGTAAAACGTAGCCCGCAAGGTATCACGGTTTATGAATCGGGAAAGGAGATTATTCATGTCTCTAAGCAGTAAGTTGCGTGCCTTTACCCTCTTGGAATGTCTAGTGGCCTTGTTGGTCATTGCTGGCTCAGTTCAAGTTTATCAAGGGCTAACCACTGTACTGGTGAGTAATGTTAAGCAGGTAAGACAACAAGAAAACCAAGACTGGCTCCTATTTGTTCAACAAATGGAGGCGGAATTAGAAGGTTGTCAGTTGGTCAAGGTAGAGGGGAACAAACTCTATGTCAAGCAGGATAATCAAGACTTGGCTTTTGGTCTTTCAAGTGCCTCTGATTTTCGAAAAACAAATGCTGATGGTCGAGGCTATCAACCAATGCTTTTCGATGTAAAATCTAGTACGGTAAGTCAAAAGAACCAGATAGTTACCATCCAAGTGACTCTTAAAAATGGCCTACAAAGGAGTTTTATTTATGCTTTTGAAAAAACAGGTTAGGGGAGGCGTTCTCCTCTACGCTCTTTTTATGACTGGCATTTTCACACTCCTTCTTCATGTTTATCTGGAACGTGTGGTTGCTAGCTCTAGACAAAACCAAGCACAAATAGTGGCCGGTCAAAGTCGTCTCATGGCAGAGATGACAATGGACTTGGTGGATAAGGAAGCAGGTGCTTTTAGTTTTTCTCAGGGTACTACGACTTACGAGGTTAAGGATAAACAAGTGATTGTCAGAGTTGCCAGTAAAGGTCAAATCAAGACCTATCGTTATGTGAAGAAACAGGAGCAGAAATAGAAATTCTCTTTCCTTTTTGATATGATAGAGGGACGGAGGAAATCATGAATTTTGAAGCAATTGAGACAGCTTTTGAGCTGTTGTTAGAAAATGTCCAAACCATTGAAAATGATCTTGGAACCCATGCTTATGATGCACTTATTGAGCAAAATTCCTATTATTTGGGAGCTGAGGTTGCTAATGAACTCATCATCAAAAACAACGAGAAATTACGGGCTCTTAATCTAAGTAAAGAGGAGTGGCGTCGTGCTTTTCAGTTTTTGTTTATCAAACTAGGACAATTGGAAGCTTTACAAGCCAATCACCAATTTACACCAGATGCTATCGGATTTATCATTCTGTACTTGCTCGAAGGTTTGACCCAGAAAAATCAATTGGATATCTTGGAGATTGGTTCGGGAACAGGAAACTTGGCTGAAACTCTTCTAAATAATAGTCAGAAAACCCTTAATTATATGGGGATGGAAGTCGATGATCTTCTTATCGATTTGTCAGCTAGTATTGCTGAGGTGGTGAATTCAGCTGCGGTTTATATCCAAGAAGATGTTGTTCGACCACATATTCTCAAAGAGAGCGATGTTATTATCAGCGATTTACCTGTAGGTTACTATCCTAATGATGAGATTGCGAGTCGTTTCAAGGTGGCAGCGACTGGTGAACACACTTATGCCCATCATCTTCTTATGGAGCAATCGCTTAAGTATTTGAAGAAAGACGGTATTGCTATTCTTTTGGCACCAACTAATCTTTTGACAAGCCCACAAAGTGATTTGCTTAAGAAGTGGTTATCAGGATATGCTGATATTATTGCTGTTATTACTCTTCCAGAAGCAGCTTTTGGCAATAAACATAACATGAAGTCTATCTTTGTGCTTAAAAAACAAACTAAAAATGCTCCTGAGACCTTCGTTTATCCACTTAGCGATTTGCAAAATCCAGAGGTCCTCAAGGATTTTACAGAGAATTTCCAAAAATGGAAATCAGATAATTCCATTTTCTAGCAAAACATGTTAGAATAGGAATATATTATTGAAAGCGTTTTACAAAGAGGTGGCTTATGACAAAAACAATAGCAATTAATGCAGGAAGTTCAAGCTTGAAATGGCAATTATATGAAATGCCAGAAGAAGTTGTTCTTGCTAAGGGTTTGATTGAACGTATCGGCTTGAAAGATTCTGTTTCAACAGTAAAATTTGATGACCGTTCTGAATCGCAAACCCTAGATATTGCTGACCATGTTCAAGCGGTAAAAATCTTGCTTGATGACTTGATTCGTTTCGATATTATCAAGAGCTATGATGAAATTACAGGTGTTGGTCACCGTGTGGTTGCTGGTGGAGAATATTTCAAAGAATCAAGCTTGGTGGATGAAGATGCCTTGGCTAAGATTGAAGAATTGTCAGCCTTGGCACCATTACACAATCCAGGTGCAGCTTCAGGGATTCGTGCCTTCAAGGAGCTTCTACCAGATATTACAAGCGTTGCTGTTTTTGATACAGCCTTCCATACATCTATGCCAGAAGTGGCTTACCGTTATCCTGTGCCTAATCGTTATTATACAGACTATCAAGTTCGTAAATACGGCGCACACGGAACCAGCCACCAATATGTTTCTCAAGAAGCAGCTAAGCTACTAGGAAAACCTATTGAAGAAACGAAGATCATCACAGCCCATGTGGGAAATGGTGTTTCAATTACTGCCGTTGATGGTGGTAAATCAGTGGACACTTCAATGGGCTTGACACCACTTGGTGGAGTTATGATGGGAACACGTACTGGGGATCTTGACCCTGCGATTATTCCATTCATTATTGACCGTGAGCCTGACATGGCAGATGCTGAGCGTATTCGTCACGTCTTTAATAAAGAATCAGGTCTTCTTGGTATTTCCGAAAAATCAAGCGATATGCGTGATATCATTGCTGGTAAAAAGGCTGGTGATGAAAAATGTACTTTAGCCTACAATCTCTATGTGGATCGTTTGCGTAAATACATCGCTCAATACTTTGGTGTTTTAAACGGAGCGGATGCTATCGTCTTTACAGCGGGTATCGGTGAAAATTCTGCGGATGTTCGCGCTTCAGTTTTGGATGGTCTCACTTGGTTTGGTATTGAAGTGGATCCTGAAAAGAATGTTTTCGGACATGTTGGCGATATTACAACAGCAGATTCAGCTGTTAAAGTGTTTGTTATTCCAACGGATGAAGAATTGGTGATTGCGCGTGATGTTGAGCGCCTTAAAACTAAATAAGTTATCAAAAATTTGATAAGACCAGAAAAGTTGGCTGAGCGATTGGCCAGCTTTTTTGAATGCTTTGAAAGAATCATTCGACTATTTCTGTGTATGGTCATTAAAAATCTAAAAAGAATTTCACAAAAAATGTAAAAAAGACTTTACAAAATATGTAAAGTAAACTATACTATAAATGTAAAGCAAGCTTGACAAAAAAGAAAAGGAGTCGAAATATTTGAGAAGAAACGATAGAGTTGAGGTATCATATGGAAACAAAGATTCAGGAACTTCGCAAGGCTAATAAGATTAGTCAGGCAGAATTAGCAGATGAGATGGGAGTCACTAGGCAGACCATCATTTCACTCGAAAAAGGACGCTATAATGCGTCGTTGGAACTAGCTTTTAAAATTGCTAGGTATTTTGGAAAGACTATTGAAGAAGTCTTTATTTTTGAAGAAGATTAAGGAGTAAAGCTATGTTTAAACAAGTAATAAAGAAAATTGGTGTTATTTTTTTAGCGCTTATTCTGCTGACCTTAGATTTAACACTATTAGTTACCTTCCCGCTACTTACTCAGGATGGTAAGTTTTCACTTGTGGAGCAAATAGGTTACGGTGTTTGGGCATTAGGGAGTTTGGCTATTTTTATCGTGATTGCTTATAGATTTAAACTCTTATCGCTTAAAGAGATTAATTGGAGACGTCTCGTTGCGATTGCTTCTCTTAATCTCGTCATCTTTTTCCTAGGTGATCTTCTAGGGTATTTTGTTGGACAGTTAACGCATAATGCAGCTATGGAAAATCAAGATGCTTTAAATAAAATGTTTATTCACGTACCAACCTATCTTCAGTTTGCAGTAGTAGGTTTTATCATTCCTATTATGGAAGAAATCATTTTTAGGGGACTCTTGGCTAAGGTACTCTTTGGAAAATACGTTAAGACGGGTCTTGTTATTTCCAGTCTTCTCTTTATGGCTGGTCACTCAGCATTTACGCCTCAGACAATTGTCATCTATGGTATTATGTCAGCTGGTCTTGCCATAACATATTATAAGACTAAGCATATCGAGTACAGTATGGGTGTTCATATCTTAAACAACAGTATAAGTGTCCTACTTAGCCTTTTTGTTTAAGGTGAATGTTTAAAGTTATCTTATCATTGAAAAATTTTATATTGCTCTTTTAAAGGATAATGAAGGGAATATCAAGATATGTTATTAAAAACGTTAGGAAAGAAAAAAACAGAATCAGAGTATAAAAAATACATAGCCCGAGTAGCATGTTCTTTCTTTTCTTTGGGTATTTTGGGATTATTTATTGTTCGCTCTAACAGTCTTAGTGATTATGCGTTAGGATTAGTAATGGGAGTTACCATTGGGAGTTATGTCCTGTCGATTTATTATTTTGTAGCGCTTAGGCATTCGAAACGTCTTCATCAGATGTACATTGCTGCCTACGATGAGAGAAATAAACAGATTTTGCAGGTGACAGCAGTTGCAACACTGGTTCTGGAGTTTTTGATTATCTTTGCTTTGATTGCCCTATATGCCTTTGTTAATATTCAGTTGCCCTATGTTACAGTCCTATCTATCTTGCTCTATGGCTTGGTTTTGGGATTTGCCTTTATTCGTCTCATTCTAACTAAAATAGGATAAGAACCCTTAATTATACCTCTATTTTCACAGTGACTTGTCAAAATAGTAGACTTGTATTATAATAAAGATACAAAAACAATATAAAGAGGCAGCTTCTTATGAACAAAGAGTCTATTTTAAAACGTTTTCTTTATTTCTTACTGGCTTTCCTAATTTTCTATATTGAACAAGTTTCAACCACATTTGTTCGTGTTAAAGATGTGAGGGCAGTGAGTCTCCTAATTTTAGTTACGCTACTTATTAGTGCAGGAGCTCTTTTCTTAGGTAAACGCATGGGTCTTCTTGAAGGCTTCAAGACCCTTTCTTCTCTAAAGGCATGGGGGATGATTGGTCTGACCTACCTAGGCATTTATATTGCTACTAATGTAGGTATGTCGGTCATGAGAATGGAAGGAATCAGTAATACCACTAACCAGGCAGCCATAGAAAATGCCCATATGAATCCCTTTGTTCTCATAACCTTTACGGCAATTATGGCACCGATTGTGGAAGAGTTGGTTTTTCGAGGGATCCTCATGGGACGTGTCTTTAATCCAGATTCTATTGTTGGCTTGATTTTGAGTAGCTTACTCTTTGGCCTTGCTCATATGCCTAATAGCATCGGTGTTTGGATTGTATATGCAGGTATGGGGTTTGCCCTTGGGACAGCATATCGTAAGTTTCAAAAGTTAGAGTACTGTATCATGGCCCATATGATTAACAATACTATTGCGGTTTCAATGATGTTACTCTTACAATTGTTAGCGCCATATATCAAATAAAGCTCGGAATTTTCCGAGCTTTTTACTATAATTTTTTGGCTTTGGCAATGGTTGTATCAATACTTGAAGCCACACTATGGGTGAGACCTGTACGCTCAAGGTCCATGAGACCGGCGATAGTGGTCCCGCCAGGGCTACATACCTTGTCAATAAGGTCATGTGGACTGTCGTTACCAAGACTGAGATTTTCAGCAGTAGCTAGGACTGTCTGTGTGGCAATGGTCAGAGCAACTTGCTTACTTAGGCCATTTTTGACGCCAGCCTTAGCTAGAGCCTCGATAAAGAGGGCGATATAGGCCGGACTAGAGCCAGCTAGAGCAGTAAAGGTATCAAAGTCCTTCTCAGCCAATTCAACAGTAGTTCCAAAACTATCTGTGATTTCCTTGGCAACTGCCAAAAGGTCCTCAGATACCTTATCATTGGTACAAAGACCGGTAGTGCTCTTAAGAATCTGAGCATTAAGGTTAGGCATGATACGAATAAGAGGTAGGTCTGCACTTGTGAGTGAAGCGAGGCGTTCCAAGGTCACTCCAGCAGCCATACTCATGATAGGTTGATGGAAGTTGAGATCAGTTAGTACCTTATCAAACATTTGAGGTTTGATACCAAGGATGACCAGGTCAGCATTATCTACCAATTCTTGATGGGAAGCAGCAGCTTCAACCTCTAGTTCCTCTGCAATTTGGCGCGAACGAGCCAAAGAAGACCCTGAAATAATGATACGATGTGAGCTTGTATTTAGGCCGTTGATAATAGCTGTTGCCATTTTTCCGACACCAATAAAACCGATAATCATGGGTTACTCCTTATCTTAGTAGTTCTTAATCAAATCTACTGTTGAGCGATCCAACTTCTTAACAATAGCTTGTAAAAAGGCTTGTGCTTCTAGGAAGTCATCCATAGCATATAGGGTTTGGTGCGAGTGAATGTAACGGGCACAAACGCCAATAGTTGTTGATGGTACTCCAGCATTTTGCAAATGAGCGGCACCAGCATCTGTACCCCCTGCAGCACAGTAGTATTGGTATTTGATACCAGCTTCTTCAGCAGTAGTTAAAAGGAAATCCTTCATATTTGGCAACATGATGTGACCTGGATCGAAGAAACGAATAAGGGTACCATCACCTACCTTACCTTGATTACCATAGATATCACCTGCAGGAGAGCAGTCCACTGCAAAGAAAACTTCAGGATCAAATTTAGTGGTAGAAACATGGGCACCACGTAAACCAACTTCTTCTTGAACGTTGGCACCAGCAATTAGAGTATTATTGAGTTCTTGATCTTTAACGTTTTCCAAGAGCTCACGAATCATGAGAACACCATAACGGTTGTCCCAAGCTTTAGAAATCACATTTTTTTGATTAGCTGTTAGAATCGTTTCTGATTCAGGAATAATGACATCACCTGGGAAAACACCGTAGGCTTTAGCTTCTTCTTGGTTGGCAAAACCAGCATCAAAGACGATATCAGAGACACTAGGAAGACTTGAAGTCCCACTGCTGCCACGCAAGAAATGAGGTGGGACTGAACCTGAGATGACAGGATAGCTTCGGCCGTCACGAGTGTGTAGGGTAAAGCGTTGAGAACTGACAACTAGTGGGTTCCAACCACCAAGCTCGACTACACGGAAAGTCCCGTCGGCCTTGATCTCCTTAATCATAAACCCAACTTCATCCATGTGGGCAGCCACGAGCACCTTAGGCGCATTTTCTGCCTGACTGTGCTTAATACCGAAAATACCACCGAGACCATCTGTTTGCACCTCGTCTACGAGCGGTGTAATCTGTTTGCGAAGGTAGTCGCGTACAGGTGCCTCAAAGCCCGAAGTGGCATTGAGTTCGGTTACTTCTTTAATTTTGTCAAATAGGGTAGTCATAAAATCCTCCTTGGGTAGTACTTGCTACTATTTTAGCACGATTCTCAAGAGATAGGTAGCCTCTCCCCATTCCTCTAAAATTATGGTAAAATGTTTCTTATGAAACGTAAAACATTGGCCTTGTTTGCTGGAGGCGTAGGAGCTTTAGGTCTCTTGGCAATGACAGAGAAGTATAGACAGTCACGCGTAGAAATGAAGAAAGCTGCATTAATCCAAGATATTAGACAAGAATTATCACATCTTGGACCCATCGCAGTTCTTTACACGAATCCTACGGATAAGGAAAATTCTGGGCTCACAGGAGGTATCGTCTTAGAGGATGGACGTGCCTATAGCTTTGTTTATGCAGAGGACAAGCTGACCTATGAGGAGGATCAAGCATGATTATTCCTAAGAATCTTGAAGAACTGGCAAGCTATGTCGAGAGTGATCAAAAAGTGGTCTTCTTTTTTACTGCCGATTGGTGTCCAGACTGCCAGTTCATTTACCCCGTTATGCCTGAAATCGAAGCCATCCATCCAGATATGACCTTTGTGCGTGTTAACCGTGATGATTATATGGCCTTAGCACAAACATGGAATATTTTTGGTATCCCAAGTTTTGTCGTGACTCAGAATGGTCAGGAATTGGGTCGTTTGGTCAATAAAGCTCGTAAAACCAAAGAAGAAATCACTGCCTTTTTGGCAACACTATAAGGAGAATCCATGATTTTTGCATATAATAAAGAACAAGTTGGCGACGTTTTGTTAGTTATCTTGGAAGATACTAAGGACATTAAATGTAGCGTAGAACGTAAAGGTAAGGTGGCTCGTGTCACGGCTGATGAAACAGGTAAGACTCTTGCTTGGAACATTTTTGAAGCATCAAGCCTCATTGATATCGAAGGAAATGGTCAAGTTTTCTTGTCAGACCAAGATGTAGCTATCTTAAATGAGGAATTGGCTAAAGAGGGCTTTGAAGAGCGTTTGGAAAATACGCAAGGTCCAGTCTTTGTGGTTGGACAAATTGATGAAATGGTTCCACATCCAGACAGTGACCACCTTAACATCTGTCAAGTGAACATCGGTGATAAAAAGGTCCAAATCGTTGCAGGAGCACCAAACGCATCTCTTGGTCTTAAAACTATCGTAGCCCTCCCTGGTCCTATGATGCCTAGCGGTGCTCTTATTTTCCCAGGAAAACTTCGTGGTGAAGATAGTTATGGTATGATGTGCGCTCCACGTGAGTTGGCCCTTCCAAATGCCCCACAAAAACGTGGAATTATTGAACTTGATGATTCAGCAGTAGTCGGTGAGACTTTTGATCCAGCTAAACACTGGAAAGGATAAATAATAAAAGAAGCGGTAATAATCCGCTTTTTTTTGTTTGCCATAAAGAAAGTTTATGGCTAATCATAAAAAAGAAAGATTATACAAGTTATAATATTTTTTTTACAATGTATTCAATATTTACTTTAGGAGGTACTTATGCTTACAACTGTTCTTTCTGGTGGGCTCATTGGTCTGATATTTGGATTCATTTTGCAACGAACTCGTTTTTGTATGACGGGTGGTTTTCGAGACATGTATATTGCACGTAATAATACCTTATTTTACGCTTTCCTTATTGCAATCACAGTACAAAGTATAGGAGTACTTTCCCTGATTAAATTAGGTATTGTTGGAAATCCCTACGAAGAATTTTCCGTGTTAGGAGCTATTGTGGGCTCCTATCTATTTGGAATTGGAATTGTTCTTGCGGGGGGATGCGCCACAGGAACGTGGTATCGTGCAGGTGAAGGACTCTTAGGTAGCTGGGTTGCACTATTTTTTTATATGACAAGCGCAGCAGCTATGAAATCAGGATTCCTTGTACCTTTGAATCAATCAATAGCTAAGCGATGGGTGATTAACGATGATTTAGCGAGTCAATTAGGAATTCCGGTTTGGTATCTTCTTGTTTTCTTAGTAGTTATAACAAGTTTCTTTGTAATTCGAGAGTTACGTAAGCCCAGACGTCAGATTGCTTCGCTTCCACCAAGATATAAGGGAGTGAGACACTACCTTTTTGAGAAAACTTACCATAAATATTTTGCAGGACTTCTAATAGGTCTTGTTGCTTTAATTGCTTGGCCAGCTAGTCAGCTGACTGGTCGTGTTGGAGGGTTGGGGATTACAACACCATCGGCGCATTTAATTAGTTATATTATTACAGGCGATAGTAAGCAACTTGGTTGGGGTGTTTTTCTTGTATTGGGTATTTTTATTGGTTCCTTTCTTGCTGCAAAGGGATCTCAAGAGTTTCGCTGGCGTTTGCCAGACTTGCCAACCATCGGTAAGAGCACACTAGGAGGTATTTTTATGGGAATCGGTGCTTCTTGGGCTGGTGGCTGTACAATTGGTAATGGTTTAACAGCTACAGCAATTTTTTCTAGTAAGGGATGGATTGCTTTGCCAGTGACTATTTTAGGTGTTTGGACGGCTTCCTATATTATCTTTGTAAAACCAAACAAAAATTAAGAGGAGAATATAATATGACTTTGGTAAAACTTGAAACTGGTGGACTGGTATGCCCATTTCCATTGATTGATGCGAAGAAGAAAATGGCTGAATTAGCTGTTGGAGATGAGTTGTTGATTGCTTTCGATTGTACGCAAGCAACGGAAAGTATTCCAAACTGGGCTGCAGATAATGATTATCCTGTAACTCGCTTTGACCAAGTCGGTCCTGCTTCTTGGGAAATTGTGGTTCAAAAACGTTAAGTTAGCTAAGCGAGTCGAGAAAATTTAAAAATCAGTTTTGGTAATGAAAATATCCTATGGAGTACTATTTCTAGAAAATAATAACCTTCGAGTGGTAGAGAGATTCGAGTATTAGAAAGGATTCTCCCGGGGAATCTGTAAAACTATTTAAAATAAGTCTATTTTTTACTGCCTCTTACGAATAGATAGGTGGAGGTAAAAAAATGTATAACAAAGTAATTTTAATTGGACGTTTGACAGCAACACCTGAAATGGTTAAGACTGCTAGCGACAGGTCTTTTACACGTGTCACAGTTGCGGTTAATCGTCGCTATAAGACGCAAAATGGTGAGCGTGAGGCTGACTTTATTACGGTGGTTGTCTGGGGGCGTTTGGCAGAGACCTTAACATCTTATGCTAGCAAGGGAAGTTTAATTTCTCTTGATGGTGAGCTTCGCACCCGTAAGTACGATAAGGATGGCCAAACTCATTACGTTACTGAAGTACTTTGTTCCTCTTTCCAACTTCTGGAGAGTCGTGCTCAGCGTGCTGTTAGAGAAAATAATCCTGACAATGACTTGGCTGACCTCGTCTTAGAAGAAGAACTTCCCTTTTAGTTTATCCTTTGGACTAGCTATTTAAGTCTTCTATCTTTGAAACACTCACTCCCAAAAAAATCATTATCTTGTTCCATACCTTGTTTTGAAGAATTGTTGGAGACGAAATATTAAACACTTGTTAGACTAATAAACAGTAAAATTAGATAAGACTTAGGATGATAGGTGTTTAAAAGTATAGATAGAGTAGAGAAATTTATTCGAAAAACCTTTAAATACAGTTATAACGTGGTTTTTTGCTGTTTGCTGAATTAGCCAAAACAGTGTACACAATTAACAGTTTTTCCTCATTTATATCATTGTTTTATTACCAATTTTTAAATTAAATGATAGAGGTTTCGTGATAAACTAGAGGTGGGTAAGGAAAAAGCTATAAAAGTTACTTTTATAGTAGGCATTATTTGTTTGGAAGGAAAGTGTGAAATATCACGACTATAACACTATCCTTGCAATTGTTTGAGGCAGTTGCATTTTTGTTTATTGTTGTGAGGCTATAGGCCGATTCAAAGATTTCACAGACAATTGACTATGACACTCCGACTGACATATAAATTAGGATGTTAAGCGGTCGTTGACTTTTCGTCTAGCCTTGGGGGAACACATTGGTGTGATTCCTAAGACTCACCAAACTAATGTGTTTGAAGCTAGGATGATTCGTCTTAGCTTTTTTTGTGCCCTTTAGAAAGGGAAGGTTTTTCTTATGCTATAATAGAAGGACTAAGCGAGACAGTATCTCGTAAATCTTGGAAGAGGAGTAACACTAATGCTTGACTATAACCAAGAAGAGAAAGAGTTTTTTATGTCTGAGGCTCTTAAGGAGGCCCAAAAATCTCTAGATAAAGCGGAAATTCCAATTGGTTGTGTTATTGTTAAGGATAGAGAAATCGTTGGTCGTGGTCATAATGCACGTGAGGAGCTCAATCAAGCTATTATGCATGCGGAGGTCATGGCCATTCAGGAGGCTAATAGGACTGTGGGGAATTGGCGTTTGTTAGACTGCACCCTTTTTGTGACTATTGAGCCTTGTGTCATGTGTAGTGGGGCCATTGGCCTGGCTCGTATTCCCAAAGTTATCTATGGAGCATGCAATCAAAAATTTGGTGGTGCAGGTAGCCTTTATGATATCCTAAGAGATGAACGTCTCAATCATCGCGTAGAAGTTGAGACTGGTGTCATGGAGGCGGACTGTGCTAAGATTATGCAAGACTTTTTTCGCCAGAGCCGTGAACGCAAAAAAGAAGCCAAACGATTGGCTAAATTGGAAGTCGCGCAAGATATGTAAAGACAAAATGCAAGCCCTTTTGGCTTGCATTTTTCAATGGGAGATTAGAGGGAATCTTGTTTTATTGACGGCTCTTTAAGTCACTCTTCCTTAGCCTTATGCTTGTCCTGCTCTCTTGTCAAAAGAAAAATAGGCATGAAGAGGATAAGTGTCCCAAAAGCGGATTTCAAATTAGTGTCAATAATTGGTGTTCCTAATCGTACATGAAAGATAAGGTTGATTAGGAGTATGAGAAATAGGCTACTGATAATTCCAGCTAAAGCGATTTTTACGAGTAAATAGTCGTTCATTTTAGGTGGTTGATTAGCAGTAGTATCATTTGTTTGATTTCTTGTAAGTTTCATAAGTTATCATCCTCAAAATCTTGGAGATGTCAGTTGAAGTTAAGTTCTTTTATTAGTGTGTGAGATTGTAGAAAGATTTACCCACAGCATAGCTTAGATCATAAGTCAGTTTTGCGCCAGCAATTCCTACTGAAATAGCAGCCCAAGGAACAGTACCACCTGATACGATTTCGAGTTCTTGAGTAGTCATTTTCTTACGGTTGTTGATTGTTTTAGTCATTGTTCTTGTTCTCCTTTCTTCTTATCGAGCAGTGTCCATGTAGCCGTTGTAGGCACCGATACATACAAGCGTTCCAATAGGTCCTGAAGCAAGACAGAGACCTCCAACGGCAAGATTTGTTTTCCATCCGCCTCCTGTTACTGTAGCCAAATCAGCTATGTTCCTTTCTTTGTTAATCATTGTCATTTTCCTTTTTTATTCTTGGTTAGTTTTAAAATCTCTTAGCCCCCTAACCATGAGTTAAGAGATACCCTAAGTATGACTTCTCCTTTCAATAAAGTCAGTTATATCACTAGCTTTTGGTGCTTTCCTCAAGCTATGGATTTATTGTAAGGTGAAGAGAAATAAAAAAGTAGTGACATTTATGTCACTATGGCATTTCTAGGGTTTATCAACGTTTATACTGATGAAAGAAAATAATGAGCTTTGATAAGGGATGATCTTATCTAGTCTTGTCTTAAGTTCTCTACTTGCAATCACTTCGATTTATGGTATAATATTTTTCGGAGCAACATCTGTGCGTGAAGCGGGTCAGGGGAGGAATCCAGCAGCCCTAAGCGATTTCAGGTGTGTGCTCTTTTTTTATGTCGAGGAGGATTTATGGCCAATTTTAGTGTTTTTAAAAATCAAGAAAGCCTTTTTGCTTGTCCTATTTGTCAGGCTTCAATGCATTTGGACCAGTCTAGCTTGGTTTGTCAGAATAGGCATACCTTTAATATCGCCAAGCAGGGCTTTGTCAATTTTTTGAGACAGAACAAGGGAGATAAACACTATGATATGGCTTCTTTTGAAAATAGGAGTCAGATTCTTGCGGCAGGTTATTATGATCCTATCCTGGAGGTGATTTCAGAGCGCTTGCGTGACCTTCCTAGACATTCGCATGTTCTAGATGTTGCCTGTGGTGAGGGCTATTATAGCCGTCAGTTGGCTTCAGCGTTTGACAAGGATTTCATGGCCTTTGATTTGTCTAAGGACTCCATCCTTCTTGCGGCCCGTCAAAATCCTCAGAAAAATGTGGCTTGGTTCGTTGGTGATTTGGCTAAACTGCCCTTGCGTGAGCACAGTATAGACCTGATTTTAGATATCTTTTCACCAGCTAATTATCAAGAATTTGGACGACTTTTGACTGATCAGGGCTTGATTTTCAAGGTTATTCCTCATGAAGATCACCTTAAAGAGTTTCGCAAACTATTACGGGAGGTGCATGATTACTCTAATCAGGATGTTTTGGAACATTTCCAGGAGTCCTGTGAACTTTTGGAGTGTGTGACTATTGCCAGGACCTGGTCTATGCCATCAGAGCATGTTCAAACATTTGCAGAGATGACACCTCTTTTCTTCCATGTTGATAAGAAGGATTTAAATTTGTCCTCGGTGACGCAATTGACAGTTGCAGGCGAGTTACTGATTGGTCGTATTAAAAATGATAAGTAATCCTAACTGTTGTTGGGATTTTTTTGATGGGAAAATGTCTCGGTTAGCTTGTTTGATTTTCTTAAAAGGTGTATGATGAGGATAAAAATTAAGAGAGCTTTAGTAATGAGTAAAAAGGCGATGACGAATAAAGTTTATAAGAACTACATTTTTGATTTTTATGGAACCTTGGTTGATATCCTAACCGATGAGAAAGATCCTGAGTTATGGGATAAATTAGCCCAACTTTACCAAGCTTATGGGGCGGATTATAAGGGTGAAGGTCTTAGAAAATCTTATGCTAAGCGTGTGACTCAGGCTCGTAAGGAGTTAATAGAGTTTAAAGGAGTTGCTTATCCAGAAGTTGATTTAGCTCACATTTTCAACCAGCTTTATGTAGATGGTCGCCCTCAGTCTAGTTGCCTTAATCAACCAGAAGATTGGGGGCAACTGATAGCTATGGTCTTTCGGGTCTTATCTCGCAAACACTTGACGATTTATCCGCATACCAAGGAGGTTTTGACCTTTCTAAAAGAGCAGGGATGCCATCTTTATCTCTTGTCTAATGCTCAAGCAGCTTTTACTAACGCCGAGATTGACCTAATGGAGTTAAGATCTTGTTTTGATGCCATTTATTTGTCTTCGGATGCGGGTATTTGTAAGCCTCAACCAGAATTTTTAAAGCAAGTTCTAGATGACTATGGGTTGAACCCAGCTGAGACTGTTATGGTGGGAAATGACTTGACGACGGATGTTGCTGTAGCTAAAGCAGTTGGGATTGATGGAATCTTGCTGAATACCTTCCCTTATTCTCGTCAAGAGCTGGAGAAATCCCCAATCAAGTCAGACCGAGTGATTACAGATATAGAAGCTTTAAAGACAGTTTTTACATAAAAATACATTCTATTTGGCAAAATCAAGGACAATTATCAGGAATTTTGGTATAATAATTCCTAACTTTATGTGAATGGAGAATCTCATGACTGCACAAAAAATGTCTGCACAAGAAATTATCGCTTTTATCGGTAATGCAGAAAAGAAAACAAATGTTAAAGTAACTTTTGAAGGGGAATTGGCAACTGCTGTTCCAACTTCTGTCACTAAGCTTGGCAATGTTCTTTTCGGTGACTGGAAAGATATCGAGCCCCTTCTTGCGAATTTGACGGAAAACAAGGATTATGTTGTGGAACAAGATGGCCGCAACTCAGCTGTTCCATTGCTTGATAAGCGTCACCTTAATGCCCGTATCGAGCCAGGTGCCATTATCCGTGACCAAGTAACGATTGAAGACAATGCTGTCGTTATGATGGGTGCTGTAATCAATATCGGGGCGGAAATCGGTGCAGGGACTATGATTGATATGGGTGCTATTCTTGGTGGTCGTGCTACTGTTGGTAAAAACAGCCACATTGGTGCGGGTGCAGTCCTTGCTGGTGTGATTGAACCAGCTTCAGCAGATCCAGTACGTATCGGTGATAACGTTCTTGTTGGTGCTAATGCTGTTGTGATTGAAGGTGTTCAAGTAGGTAACGGTTCAGTCGTTGCCGCTGGAGCTATCGTTACTCAAGATGTCCCTGAAAATGTGGTTGTAGCTGGTGTTCCAGCTCGTATCATCAAGGAAATCGATGAAAAAACACAACAAAAAACAGCACTCGAAGACGCCTTGCGTAACTTGTAACATATTGATAATAGAGGCCCCTAAGGCCTCTATTTCTAGATTCTCTATAAAATAAATATAAATAAAAAGGACAAAAACATGACACTTGATTTAATCAAAATCAGACGAGACCTTCACCAAATTCCCGAAATTGGTTTGGAAGAATTTAAAACGCAGGCTTATCTCTTAGAGCGTATTGCTGAAATGACTGAAGGTAAGGACTTTGTGGAGCAACGTACATGGCGAACAGGAATCCTTGTTTTTCTCCATGGGTCTGCACCTGAGAAAACTATTGGTTGGCGTACAGATATCGATGGTTTACCAATCGTAGAGGAAACAGGTCTTGACTTCAAATCTACTCATGAAGGTCGTATGCATGCTTGTGGTCACGATATGCATATGACCACAGCGCTTGGTCTCTTGGAACAGATGCTTCAAGTACAGCCTAAAAATAACATGCTCTTCCTTTTCCAGCCGGCTGAAGAAAATGAAGCTGGCGGTATGCTTATGTATGAAGATGGTGCCTTTGGAGATTGGCTACCAGATGAGTTCTATGGCCTCCACGTCCGTCCGGATTTTAAAGTAGGAGATATTGCTACCAATACGGGGACTCTATTTGCTGGAACTTGTGAAGTACTTGTTACTTTCAAAGGTAAAGGAGGTCATGCTGCCTTCCCACATGAGGCTAATGACGCTCTTGTAGCAGCTTCTTACTTTATTACCCAGGTACAAACTATTGTTAGTCGTAATGTTGATCCCATCCAAGGTGGGGTAGTTACCTTTGGTTCTTTCCATGCAGGAACGACCAACAACGTTATTGCTGAAACAGCAGAGGTCTATGGTACTATTCGCACCCTTACTCAGGAAATGAGTCTGCTCATCCAGAAGCGCGTGCGCCAGATTGCAGAAGGCGTAGCAGCTAGCTTCGGTATGGAAGTAGATGTCATGTTGAAACAAGGTGGTTATCTTCCTGTAGAAAATAATCCAGCCTTGGCTAAAGAGTTGATGACCTTCTTTGATGCTAGTCCAGAGGTTAATTTAATTGATTGTCTACCAGCTATGACGGGCGAGGACTTTGGTTACTTGCTTAGTAAGGTTCCTGGTGTCATGTTCTGGTTGGGAATTGATACGCCATATGCACTTCACCATCCCAAAATGAGTCCAAACGAAGAAGCTCTTGCTTTTGCAGTGGCTGAAATCGGTAAATTCCTTAAACACAAGTCAGAGGCCTAATGATAGTTGACAAAGCTAAAAAACTACCAAATCTGATTTTTGGTAGTTTTTTTGATATGATAAACCTATGAAAAATAAACTTAGAAAAACAGTCTTGGCTCGGTTGACTTCACAAGAACCTGAGACTAAGGCTGAGATAGATAAAAATCTTTTGGAGCAATTGATTGCCTTACCTGCTTATAAAGAGGCCCAGGTGATTGCGACCTATTTGGCTTTTCCGCATGAATATGATACCAGTCTCTTAATCAAGCAGGCCTTAAAGGATGGTAAGCGTCTTTTGATTCCCAAAACCTATCAACAAGGTCGAATGATTTTTGTGGATTACGATCCTGAAAATCTTGTTGCAACCTCTTTTGGCTTGATGGAACCTGCGTCTGATTTGGCTGTGGAAAAATCAGCGATTGATTTGATTCATGTGCCAGGAGTAGTCTTCAATGCTGAAGGTTACCGTATTGGTTATGGAGCGGGTTATTATGATCGCTATTTGTCTGACTTTGAAGGGGGGACAGTGAGTACAGTTTACCCTTGTCAGGAACATGATTTTCAACCTGATAACTATGACATTGCTGTTAAGGAGGTCATCACATGCAAGTAAATGAGTGGAAGAAATACCCTGCAACCTATCTATTGTTGGGTCTCACGACGCTGACTTTTATCTGTCAATATCTTTTAAATAGCTTTCAAGCGACGTCCCCTCTTAGTCTCTTTAAGATGGGAGCTATGTATGGGACCTTCGTTCAATACAATCCCTTAGATCTCTGGCGTCTTGTAACACCTATTTTTGTCCATATAGGTGTCGAGCATTTTCTTTTCAATATGCTCACCCTCTATTTTATGGGGAAGCTGGCTGAACAGATTTTTGGTAGTCTACGTTTTCTAGGGCTTTATTTGCTAGCTGGTGTTATGGGAAACGCCTTTACCTTGCTTTTTACACCTAATGTTATTGCAGCTGGTGCTTCAACCTCCTTGTTTGGCTTATTTGCGGCTATTGTGATTCTTGGCTATTATAGTCACAGTCCCTTACTCAATCAGTTGGGCCGTAATTATTTGGCTTTGATTGTTATTAACTTAATCTTCAACCTATTTACACCTAGTGTTGGGATTACAGGTCATCTCGGTGGTTTAGTTGGAGGTGCTCTGGCAGCTATCTTTTTGGCCAATAAGGTTGAAAGTCGCCTTTTTAGTAAGGGGTGGCGCTTCACTGCCCTTTTAACTTACGTTATACTCTTGCTAATTGTTCTAGGCTTTACTTATCTTTAAATTAAATGAAAAATCCATCGAATGTAATAGTCGATGGATTTTATATTAGTCTTTTTTAGTTGGTTTGCCTTCAAGTTTGTGGCCTAATTCAATAAGGTATTGCTTGAGGTCATCTTTTACTTGAGGGTGTTTAAGTGCGTAATCAATAGACGTCTTCATGAAGCCAAATTTATCACCGACATCATAACGATCTCCTGTAAATACACGAGCAAAGACACGTTGTGTTTTGTTAAGAGTATCGATAGCATCAGTCAATTGGACTTCATTCCCAGCACCTGGTTCTTGATTTTCTAAGATACCAAAAATTTCAGGTGTTAGAAGGTAACGTCCGATGATAGCAAGATTACTTGGTGCATCTTCTGGACTTGGTTTTTCAACGAAAGTTTCAACGCTGTAACGCCCATTTTCACCTTGGCCCTGAGGAGCGATAACACCGTAAGCAGAGACTTCTTCACGAGGAACAGGCATAACCGCAATAGTAGATGCATGTGTCTCCTCATAATCATTAATAAGTTGCTTAGTCAAAGGTACCGCTTTGTCGTTAGTAATATCCATGAGGTCGTCACCAAGCATGACAACAAAAGGTTCATTTCCGACAAATGCTTTGGCTTGAAGAACAGCATCTCCGAGACCACGTGGGTGACTCTGACGGATAAAGTGGAGATTAATAGCAGTAGTGTCATTAACCAATTTCAACAAGTCGGTCTTACCTTTTTGTTCCAAGTTATATTCTAACTCGAAGTTTGAGTCAAAATGGTCTTCGATAGAGCGTTTTGACTTACCGGTAACAACCAAGATATCTTCAATACCAGATTTGAGAGCTTCTTCAACGATAAATTGGATGGTTGGCTTGTCAACGATTGGCAACATTTCTTTGGCCAATGCTTTAGTAGCTGGTAAAAAGCGTGTTCCGAGTCCTGCAGCGGGGATGATAGCTTTTCTAACTTTTTGATTCTTCATGAGAACTCCTTAGATCTTTTATTTTTTATCCCATTCATTTTCAGAGCGCAATTCATTGGACATCATATTGAGAATAGATTCCTTGATATCAGCACCCTCATAGATAGATTTGTAGATTGCTGTTGTAATTGGCATATAGACGCCAAGTTCTTGAGCGATTTCGTAGGCAACCTTAGTGGTTGAAATTCCTTCGATAACCATACCCATGTTACGTTCAATGTCTTCTAGTTTTTCGCCACGACCAAGCGCATCCCCAGCACGCCAGTTACGTGAATGGATAGAAGTTCCAGTAACAATAAGGTCACCAACCCCAGATAGACCGCTGTAAGTCAAAGGATCAGCTCCGAGTTTTACACCAAGACGAGTGATTTCTGCCAGTCCTCGAGTAATTACGGCCGCCTTAGCATTATCTCCATAACCCATACCATGGAGAGCACCAGCACCGACTGCGATAATGTTTTTAAGGGCACCAGCTGTTTCAACACCAATCACATCAGAGTTGGTGTAGAGACGGAAATAGTTATTACTGAAAATACTTTGGACATAGCTTGCCGCTTCAAGGTCCTTAGATGCTGCTGTGATCAAGGTGATATCACGAACAATAGTTTCTTCAGCATGACTTGGACCAGATACAACGACAATCTCACTTCGCATTTCCGCAGGAATCTCCTCTTCAAGGATTGTTGAGAGGCGTTCGTGTGTTCCTGGTTCCAAACCTTTTGAAGCATGCATGACAACAACTTTGTGGTCCAAAAGTTCAGCAACTTGCTTAGCAACTAAGCGAGTGACCTTAGTTGGAACGACGAAGAGGATAGCATTAACACCATCTAGGGCTTGAGATAGCTCTTTGTAGGCTTTAATGTTTTCATCCAAAACCACATCTTTGAAATAACGGGTATTGGTGTGTTTTTCGTTGATTTCATCAATTTGTTCAGGGATGTTTCCCCAAATACGGACCTCGTGTCCGTTGTCGTTGAGTACCTGAGCGAGAGCAGTTCCCCAAGAACCAGGTCCCAAGACAGCGATTTTTTGTTTTTTCATCATTCGGTCTCCCTTTAGGTCCTTTCTAACAAAGCAGAAAAAGACTATATTCTTTCTCATTATAACATAAGAAAAGCGTGTTTGTCTTGTACGCTCTGCTAGGAAGACTGATGGCTATTTATTTTTAGCCAATTTTTGGCAATGTAGCCTCCAATGAGAGCAGCCATAAGAGTTCCGCCAATCAGGATTAGAGCATGATTGGCTGTGAATGGAACCATAACTTGGTCTACATAATCTTGTGTTTTGCCTTTGGCTAAGAGTTGTGCACTGTAGGCTTTAGGAGCCAGCCACATGGTCACTATAGGTGCCAAGTTTCCTAGAGAAAAGACCATATAGGAGAGTAGATTTAGTTTATCATTTTCATAGTTGCCCTTCTTGGCAAGTAAATCAGCGCCAAGGCCGACCAGCAAACTTGGAAGGAAGGTTAGCACAAAGTGACCAGAGGCAAAGAAGAAGAGGGACATGAAGAGGCCAAGGCAGGTAATAGCCCCAAATTGCTTGGTCTTTTGGATTAGCCCTAAATAAACCCAGCCCGAAAAGATAGCTGCCAAAGCAGGTGTATGGTACATGTTTTTGACTTTAAAAAAGATTAAATCAATCGCAACTGCAATGGTTAGGCATATAAAATACAGTAGGAGAGCTCGGCAGGTTTGCTTGATAAATATTTTTTGACGCATGTAGTCTCCTAATCAATGTGAGGTGTTTTGGTTTTATTGAGCCAAGCATAAGCCAAACCAATGAAAAGTCCTCCACCAATCCAGTTACCGAAGAAAACGACTACCCACCGACGTAGAATATTTCCTAATGTGAAAGTATCCACAGCACTACGCACACCGTTGAAACCGAGCAACATGAAAGATGCAAAGTTAGCAATCAAGTGCTCATTAATCAAAAAGACAAACATGAAGATGGCTGATAGAGCAATGAAAATTTTAGCAGACTCTTCTTTGAGAAGCATATAGCCCAAGATGGCAAGGTTAACGAACATATTGGCAGTAATACCCTCTGTAAAGTTCATCCAATCTGTTTTTCCAAGCTTAGTTGAGACAACAGTTACCAAGAAACTCTTATCTGTCAGATGATTGAAAGAGAAGGATTGGTTGAAGAACCAGGCCAAGATAAGGGCACCAACAAAATTAAAGAAGGTACAGTAGAGGAGGATGGTGCAAGCCTTACTCCACTTGATTTTTCCATAATAGGCACCACTACTTAGGAACATCATGTTTGAAGTAGCCAACTCTCCATTGAAAATGAGCACGAAGACCAGTCCGATGGCAAAGATAAAAGCAAAGACGAAGCGGGAAAGGGCTGGAATACCGGTAGCGATAACATCCGCACCAATAATTCCTACAGCCGTTGACATGGTGAGATATGCTCCTGCAAGCATGGAACGTAAGGCATAGCGACCAAGGCTTTCATTGAAGAGAGCTTCTTTTTTTGCGCAAGCAGCAAAAACTTTTTCTTGAAATTGAGACATAGGTTTACCTCTAAAATGTGTGACATGGAGCGTGGGCAAATACACAAGCTCGAGTGAAGATTAATCTAAGATGACCATGAAAAAAGTCAGGACAGATGTCCCAACTTTTCCAAGTCTTAGTATGAGGATGCTCCAGATGTGGCATCTGCGGCTGGCGATGCATCGCCACCGTGACCACCAGCGTCTGATGCTCCAGATGTTGCGTCGCTACCGCCATGGCTAGCTGCAGCCGGTGCAAAAGGACCGCTTCCTCCGACAAGGCGTTGACCAGTTGTTTCGAGATACCAGTCAAGCCATGGTTTAAAGTTAAAGACGATTTCATTGATTCCTGCATAAGAACCATCATCATAGTACATAGCCTGATAATTATGTGTGTTGATAACCCCTTCAGGTGAGCCTGGGACAATCGTACGCACATATTCTTGGTTGCCGTTACGAAGGGTACCGATAACCCATTCCACATTTTTCATACGAGCTGGTGGAAGTGAACCGTGAACTGTTGACATACGGCTACCTGATTGAGGTGGCACACGTTTAGCGAACATAGTGTCCGGGTCCTGATGGGCATTATTGTAGTATAGGAACTGGTTGTTATCATCGGCATAGGTCAATTCAAATGGCATAGCCTTGAGGAACATGTCAATTTGATTGACAGTCAAAATACCATGATCAAGTTTGACATAAGTGTCTCCGGACACTGCGCCTGTGAGTTCAGCTACTTTTTCTACCCATTCTGGGTCATCAGGGTCGACTTCTGTAATAGTCGTAGCGATTGGTTTGTTACAATCCAAGTCCTCAGGTTCGATTGGTTTTGGTTTTTTCAATTTAGAAACCACTCCTACATATTGGATGAAATTATCTAAGCATTGTTCAAGGAAGTTAATAGTACCTTCATTGGTAATGTTACCCTCAAGGTCAAAGGCTTCTTTGGCCTTGCCAAGCAAGAATTCATTACCTGGAAGAGTATAAGCGTTGACGCCAGGTGCTTCAAGGATTTTACGCAAATGCACTTGGGCACGTGAAGTTCCTTGGTCGTAGTAAGAAGCACCAACAATCATAACAGGCTTGTTTTCAAATGGGTGCACTTCGAATGAGAGCCATTCTAATACTGACTTAAGTGCTGCAGAGATAGTGTGGTTGTGCTCAGGTGTAGCAATGATAACACCATCAGCGCGTGTAATTTTGTTATTAAGTAAGCGAAGTTGGAAACTTTCATCCCATTTTTCATCTTGATTAAACATAGGGACTTCATCAATTTCTAAAACTTCAAGTTCAAATTTAATTTTAAAATGTCTTCTGATAAATTCGAGCAATTTACGGTTGTATGATTGATCATAATTTGCTCCAACGAGTCCAACAAATTTCATAGTTTATATTCTCCTGTCTTATAGGCTTTCCCAGTCAAAGTCTTCAGCTTCTTTATGTAGCAACTCTGTAGCATGTGAGAGTTTACCAGTAATTTTAACGTAGAGACGGAAGTCATCGAAAATAGCATCTAATTTTTTGATGACATCAAGGTCAACTAAATCGCCGTTGCTATCAAAAGCTTGAAGGGAATGTGAGAGCAAGAATTCGTCTGGAAGCACATTAGCTTTGATTTCTGGAGCATTCAAAATTTGACGAAGTTGTAGCTGTGCACGAGAAGCTCCCAGAGTTCCATAAGATGCCCCTGTAATCATAACAGGCTTATTCAAAAGAGGGAAGACACCGTATGAGACCCAAGCTAAAGCATTCATGAGAACAGCTGGAATTGAGTGGTCATACTCAGGTGTTCCAATGATGACACCGTCAGCTTCATCGATTTTTTTAACGATTTCTAGTACACTTTCTGGCAATTGCTTATTAGCAGGTTTGTTAAAGACAGGAAGATCTTTGATTTCTACAAGTTCAATTTCTGCCTTATCTGCAAAATGCTTCTGAATATATTGCAATAATTGTCTATTAGTTGAACGTTTTGAATTCGTACCAACAAGTCCGATGAATTTCATGACAATTCTCCTTAAAAGTATTATATCTAGTATTATGTTAGCGTTTTCTTGGTCAAAAGTCAATCTTCATTTGATGAGAATACGATTAGACTATTACTTTTGTCATCTTATTTCGAATAGATTATAATAGGATAGATTTAAAAAATATTCTTCTTAAATTCAGTGTGGCTGATTTTACAAGAATTGGTTAACTAATGTATTGAAAGGGAAAATAATGACTAAAATTCGTGGATTTGAACTTGTATCAAAGTATAACAATCAGGACTTACTTCCAAAGCGAGAGACTGCTCATGCGGCTGGCTATGATTTAAAGGTGGCGGAGCGCACGGTGATTGCTCCTGGTGAAATTATCCTTGTCCCAACAGGTGTTAAAGCTTACATGCAACCTGGTGAGGTCCTCTATCTCTATGACCGCTCCTCAAACCCTCGTAAAAAAGGTCTGGTCTTAATCAACTCAGTTGGAGTTATTGATGGAGACTACTATGGCAATCCAGGAAATGAAGGCCATATCTTCGCCCAGATGAAAAATATGACCGACCAGGAAGTAACTCTCGAAGTTGGGGAACGCATCGTCCAAGGTGTCTTTATGCCCTTCTTGATTGTTGATGGAGACGAAGCAGATGGCGTGCGGACTGGTGGATTTGGGTCAACTGGGAAATAGAAAGAAATGGCAGACTATCTATTAGTTGTAGACATGCAGTCAGATTATGTTGCTGTCGGAAAAGCATATCATGAAGAACTGACTGCAGCGGTAAATGACACAATTGCTACCTATCCCAGCGACCGAGTTCTCTATATTCTCAATCGTTTTTTTTCTGGGAGAGAAAAGATAGAAGGAAGAAATTTGTGGCCGGCTTGCTGGTTGTATCTTCTCGTATCTTTGAGAAGCGTCGGGCTTCTTGCTTTACTAATCCGGATTTAGAAGATTTTTTAGAGGGAAATGGTGCTAAAAGCATAGAGTTTATAGGGGTAGATGGCAATGGATGTGTCAAGGCTTCCGTTTTGGCAGCTGTCAAGGAGAATTATCAGGTTTCTGTCGATTTGTCTGCTGTCGGAGTTGCCAACCAGAAGAAATTTCAAAATACATTGTATAAGTGGCATTCTGTCGGAGTAACCGTAGAAGGAGAACTATTATAGCTAAGAAAAAATCAACTTTTGTTTGTAGAGAATGTGGCTACAACTCACCTAAATATCTAGGGCGCTGTCCCAATTGTTCTTCTTGGTCCTCTTTTGAGGAAGAAGTTGAGGTGCAGGAGGTTAAAAATGCCCGTGTCAGTTTGACGGGTGAAAAGTCCAAACCTACTAAATTAAAAGAAGTCTCTTCAATTAATTATGCCCGCATAAAAACTGATATGGAGGAGTTTAACCGTGTTTTAGGTGGCGGTGTGGTTCCGGGGAGTTTGGTTCTTATTGGAGGAGATCCAGGAATAGGGAAATCAACCCTTCTCTTACAAGTGTCAACACAGCTGGCTAACAAGGGAACTGTCCTCTATGTATCTGGAGAAGAATCTGCGGAACAAATTAAGTTGCGTAGCGAGCGTTTAGGTGATATTGATAACGAATTTTATCTGTATGCTGAGACCAATATGCAGGCAGTGCGTAGTCAAGTGGAGGCCATCAAACCCGATTTTCTCATTATTGACTCTATTCAGACCATCATGAGCCCAGAGATTTCTGGCGTTCAAGGATCTGTTTCCCAAGTTCGTGAAGTAACTGCCGAACTCATGCAGATTGCTAAAACCAATAATATTGCCACTTTTATTGTTGGGCATGTGACCAAGGAGGGACAACTGGCTGGACCACGTATGTTGGAACACATGGTGGACACGGTTCTCTATTTTGAGGGGGAACGTCATCATACCTTCCGTATTCTGCGGGCAGTTAAAAACCGTTTTGGATCAACCAATGAGATTGGGATTTTTGAAATGCAGTCGGGTGGTCTGGTAGAGGTACTGAACCCTAGCCAAGTTTTCTTAGAAGAACGTCTAGACGGTGCCACAGGTTCTGCCATTGTTGTCACGATGGAAGGGAGTCGACCTATCCTAGCTGAGGTTCAAGCTTTGGTAACACCGACCGTCTTTGGTAATGCAAAACGGACAACGACGGGACTGGACTTTAACCGTGTCAGCCTTATCATGGCTGTTTTAGAGAAACGTTGTGGCCTTCTTCTCCAAAATCAAGATGCCTATCTAAAATCAGCTGGAGGTGTCAAATTGGACGAGCCAGCTATTGACCTTGCAGTTGCCGTTGCTATTGCTTCTAGTTACAAGGAGCTTCCAACCAATCCACAAGAAGCCTTCATAGGAGAAATTGGCTTGACCGGAGAGATTCGTCGTGTGACTCGTATTGAGCAGCGTATCAATGAAGCCGCTAAACTAGGTTTTACTAAGATTTATGCTCCTAAAAATTCGCTTCATGGCATGAAGATTCCAGATGGTATCCAGGTCATTGGGGTCACGACGGTAGGAGAAGTACTCAAAAAAGTCTTTTCTTAAAAGATATGCTCAGAGTTAAAATTTGTAAGCGCTTGCAAAAATACCTGTTTGGTGCTATACTTTTCTTAAGAATAGGGAGGTATTTATGATGCAATTTTTCACAGACAGCAATATGCAATTCCCGCTGGTAGAGTTAACTCTTAATCAAGGTGAAACGGTTTTTATCCAACGTGGCAGTATGGTCTACCATACACCTAATGTGACCCTCAACACCAAATTAAATGCAAGTGGTTCTGGTGTAGGACGCTTTGTAAAAGCAGTTGGACGGTCAATGGTTTCGGGTGAAAGTAGCTTTATTACCCAGGTATTTGCCCAGTCTAATAATGCTTACCTAGCATTGGCACCCGATTCACCAGGTCAGGTTGTACCACTGTATTTGGGCGAAAAGCAGTATCGATTGAACGATGGCGCCTTCCTTGCACTTGATGGTACAGCTTACTATACAATGGAAACTCAATCGATTGGTAAGGCTCTCTTTGGTGGCCAGGGAGGATTCTTCATCATGACGACCCAAGGGCAAGGGACTCTCTTGGTGAATGCTTACGGCTCTATTAAAAAAATTGAGCTAAACAATCAAGAAGTGACTATTGATAATGCTCATGTTGTTGCTTGGAGCCAGACTCTTGATTACAGTATTCATTTGGAAAATGGCTTCTGGCAGTCTATCGGAACAGGCGAAGGTGTGGTTAATACCTTCAGAGGAACTGGGGAGATTTACGTTCAAAGTCTCAACCTTCAAACCTTCGCAGGTTTGCTTAATAGATACTTACCAAAACGTTCATAAAATAAAGGAGAGTAACCTCGATAGATACTACTCTCTTTTTTACTTTCAAAAGCTTATAGCTGACAAGTTAAGAAAAAGATGGTAAGATAGATTGTAGGTAATTTGAATGTCAAATTATTTTCTCCATTAGAAAGTGAGTTATTATGTCTTATTTTGAAAACTTTCTCCATGCCAACAAAGCCTATGTTGACCTCCACGGGACAGCCCATCTTCCCTTGAAACCTAAGACTAAAGTGGCTATTGTGACTTGTATGGATTCACGCCTTCACGTTGCCCAGGCCCTAGGGTTGGCACTAGGTGACGCTCATATTTTGCGTAATGCGGGAGGTCGTGTGACGGAAGATATGATTCGTTCTTTGGTCATTTCCCAACAACAGATGGGGACACGTGAAATCGTAGTTCTTCACCATACAGATTGTGGTGCTCAGACCTTTAAGAACGATGAGTTTACGGCCTATCTTTATAAAGAACTTGGCGTCGACGTATCTGATCAAGATTTTCTTCCATTTACAGACGTAGAAGAGAGTGTTCGTGAAGATATGGCTATTCTTCGTCAGTCGCCACTTATTCCCAAGGATGTTATCATCTCTGGTGCGGTTTACGATGTAGATACTGGACGAATGACTCAGGTCTTCCCTTAATATCGAAAAATTTAGCAGGCTTGATTGCCTGCTTTTTATAATTCAATGAAAAAAACTCAGCTTATTAAATGAACTGACCCTCAAAAGTTAGACAGAAAAAAATCTAATTTTAGGGGTCAGTACATAAAATATGCTGAGTTTTCTTGTTTTTAAGAGACGATAAAAATGAGAATTACAGTCCCTAAATAGAAAAGACTAGTAATAAAAAAACTGATGCGCCAGAAAAACTTAAGGAAACGTTTAAATTTAAAGGATTGTGTTTTTCTCAGCATCTGAATCGTGATAATAATAGCTGCCAGTGATAATAATATGGTGATGTATGGCAGAAAACTATGGGTAAAAAAACGAGCTGATACAGCAATGACTTCAATAAAATAAAGCGGAAAGGTCAAATCAGCAAAATTAAGCCCGAGATATTTTAAACTGAAGAAGCGGTGGATAATAAAAGCAAAGATAGGTGTTAAAATCAAAAATGCTATAGCAAAGAATTTATATAGAATCATAAGTCTATTTTACCGCGAAAAAGTCTTAATGTAAATTTTTTCCTAAACTTAATAAGAATTTCTTGCATCTAAAAAGAATTTCTGTATAATAGATAAGGTATGTAAAAACATACTTGTGGGAGGTAACAAAACTTACTTACCGCCAAAACCACAATAGGAGGAAATTACAAAATGGCTAAAAAAGTCGAAAACATCGTAAAACTTCAGATTCCTGCTGGTAAAGCGACTCCAGCTCCACCAGTTGGACCAGCTCTTGGTCAAGCCGGAATCAACATCATGGGATTCACTAAAGAGTTTAACGCTCGTACAGCTGATCAAGCTGGTATGATCATCCCAGTTGTTATCTCTGTGTATGAAGATAAATCATTTGATTTCATCACTAAAACACCACCAGCTGCTGTTCTTTTGAAAAAAGCTGCAGGTGTTGAAAAAGGAT
>ENA-OWLZ01000044-OWLZ01000044.1-metagenome-genome-assembly--contig:-NODE-44-length-32414-cov-11.320313_pt1 | contig 32414 bp, 49 predicted proteins | sample MGYA00245341_ERZ651117 | MGnify/ENA primary metagenome ERZ651117 (study PRJEB26857, sample SAMEA4031763) | metagenome | biome: human; feature: oral; material: saliva | place: Philippines | collected 2014... | reverse complement strand
CCACAGCTATCAATATAGCCTTGATATGTAAAGTTCTTATTCCATGGAGACTTTAGCTCTCCTTTATCAAGAGGATTACCTTGTTGGTCATACACCCAGTTGTTATCAATATCACCAACACATAGGTAGAAGCTTGAAGCATCTTGGCTAAACCCAATTGGATTATCACCATCCATCCATATCTGATCATATGAATTAACTTCTATAAATGCACTCTTGTTAGTATTGCATCTCTGTCCACGTATCAAATATGTAGAGCCAGCTTTTATAATACCATCAAGCTTAAGTGTCTTCCACTTAAAACCGTTGTGACCATTACCATATAGAGTACCATCTGTGTATAATAACATTAAACCATTTAGGTTAATATCGCTATTTGAACCATTTGCAAGCTCTATAAAGTTATGACTACATATTTGGTTATCATTATTTACTCCTCCACAGTATACTTCATTTATACACAACAAATGATCAACATATACTTTCCATGCTGGGTCAACATTACCAACCTTTGTAACCTGAATACTCTTCTTTCTTACAGTTATCTTACCATTCTGATCTACTTGTACATTATAAGCAGAATCACCATCAGTAAATGTAAGATGATCAAGATGTGTAGCGTATAGGTCATCTACAGATATACCACCGCCACCAGATCCTCCAGAAGACTGTTCGCTTCCTACTACATTAAACTTACCATCTTTATACAGAACAACTTTCTTTCTATCTGTATAGTACAGAAGTTCACCATCTATAAGATTCTATCTATTCTTACTAAAGTTAACAGCTGTATCCATCTTTATAGATATATGATTAACTGTAGGTTCTATGCCAGTTGTATTTGGCTGAGTAGGATCCGTATTAACGTTATGCTCTTCTGTTATCTCAGTAGGTCTAATAGGATCTGCTGTACGCATAATCATCTACCTTGCACTGGAGTTAGAATCTCCAGCTACAATGCCATTAAGGATCATTTTATTTATAGTACCCATATTTGAGTATATATCCCTAATAGCCTCTTTAATCTTTAATAGCTCATCTGAATTAGAGCTATCTAAATGGACACCTTCACTGGTGTCTAACCATAGTACATCTTTTGTACTTGGCTCAACTTCGCCAACATATAAAACATTGCTTATATTAAAGTTGTTTATAATGTTGCGTAATTCTTTTATAGAAGTGGAATTATGTTCTATACCCGTAGTATTAGCTTCTATAAGTCTACGAGCATCATTTATAATGTTATCTTTGCCATCTATGTAGTTCTTAAGCTTATCTATCTATGCTTTAAGATCAACATAATCTATTGAAGGTGGATTACTACCACCAACACTATGACCACCAGAACTAAATCCACCTTTCAACAATATCTTCCTAATGGAATTAGCGTCTAATATATCTCCTTCTTCAAATACTTGTCTTGTGATACTATCGCTGTCACTAAACATAATAACTCGAGGAGTCTTTGGATTAAACACATTTTCCACAAGTCTGGAACCAAAAAGTTTAGATTTCTTCATGTGCTATAATTTATATAATTATACAAACAAGGAAAGGGAACTACACGTTATTGTGTAATCCCCTTACCGTCGGAATATTGCCAGTACCATTTACGACGCCATTCCGCATAGCCTTGTCACGCGTTACTCAGCTATCTCAGATCCGCTCACGGAATCCGCCGCTACCATAGTAGCATCTGTAGTAGTACTCTCAACGTCTTGAGTCTTCTCTGCAGCTGCATCAGGCGCGCTCAACTTCTCATCGCTGGAACCATAACCACCTTCACCACGTTCTGTCTCACTAAGCTCTGCCACCTCTGTAATTGTAACTTCTGGAATAGGCATGATAATCAACTGAGCAAATCTCTCACCAACCTTGTATACAGCTGGAGCAGCATCAGTAGTAACATGCATCTTAGCAGTAATCTCACCACGATAACCAGAATCAATTACACCTACAGCATTAGTCAAAAACATAGACTTCTTAGAAATAGAAGAACGAGGGAACACTAAACCAACATGGCCTTCTGGAATTTCTACAGCTAGACCGCAATGGTATACAACAACAGTCTGACCACAATCATTTGGCTCAAGTGTAATATCTGTTGCTGTCAAGTCAAGTCCTGCGTCACCTTTATGTGCGCGAATAGGCAATACAGCCTTATCATCTAATCTTTTAATTTTTAGTTCCATTCGTATTAATTTTTATTATTTAAGTTAATTGTTACCGCACTAGGATTCGAACCCAGACAGACGTGGGGTTTGTTAAACCGACTGTTGCATCCAACCCTAAGGTCAGTCTTCTCGTTCAGTCTGTCACGCTGCATTTAGCTTGCGCCTCGTCAACATTGTTTTCCGAGATATTTAGAGAAGATTCTAATTGTGGATTATTTATTATCCCACAACCATCCAACACAATCCAATAACTATTTAACCAAAAGTTGTCTTTATTTCGCATTATTGTACGTGTGCATGTTTTTATACGTTTTGTAGTAACTTCATTATTTGCAATTAAATCTTTTGCTGTTTCAACTAAGCTACCATATCGCTTTATTTCATTATGATTAGCGTCATAACGTATGACATACTTTTGATTCGAGTGCTTTTGACCAGACTCGTTTACTATTTTCGTTACAACACATCTACGTATTCCTAACAAGGTAGATGTCTTTTTAACGCTTTTACAATCTTTGTAAGTAGATTCTACAAGTGTTCGTAACTCTTCTGTAATAGTATATTCTGATTCGTTACGTTGTTGATTTCTACTTCCGTATGTAGTAGTTTGACTATGACAATTTGGGCAAAGAAATCTGAGGTTTTCTAATCTATTATCATTATTTATACCATTAATGTGATCCAACTCTAAGCTAAGTGTTTTATTATTCCATTCGACTGTTCCACATATTGCACATTTGTATGGAATTAAATTATTAGCTAATATATATCTGCGTAATACAGATCTTTGATGTTTTGAGTTTTCTTTTAATAGTTTTTCAGGATCTACTTTATTAATATTTGTTTTCAAAATAGATTTCCCTTTAAAATCAGATGAAGTTAGATGTAATTCATCCATTCGTCTACGCACTTGTGAAAATCCCCAAGAGTTTCCTTTTATACTATATCCCAATTTAAATAAAACTTCTGAGATATTGCAGCTTTCTTTTATTAAAGAAATAAACTGTTCGTCCGTTTCTTTATAGATTTTGTTTGTCATATCAATTATTAGTTATTGAATTTCTAAGAGCCCACCGCGCTACCATTACGCTATACGGCAATGTGTGCAGATTTTATAGATGCTGCACCATCTTAAATAAAATGATAAAAATTTATTTTTCTGTTAGAAGTTTTATTGATTAATTCATTTACTTTGATATAAATGCAAAGCAGATAATTTTAATTAAATTCTAACTAATTTATTTATGAAAAATAAAATGTTTAAAATTATGAGATGTAGTTGCGGAGGCAGGATTCGAACCTACGATCTTTAGGTTATGAGCCTAATGAGTTACCTCTTCTCTACTCCGCGATGTTAGCTCTTTGATAGAGCTTTTTAATATAAGCATTTAATCAATCCATCTTTACAGCGTGGATAATCTGTTGTTTCTATTAAGCTGAAGCACTTATTTTATCACAACAACAATCAGTCTCTTTATCAGGCTTATTACGTTCTTCAATATTAGTCTTAATATAATTAGCGACAGTATCATTTCTGAATGTTACAATCTCAGCAGCATCACCTCTACTGAATGCAAAAACAATATCATCTTTCTTAACATTGAATATTTTGCCATTCATTGATATTTCCATATCGTCAAGAGCTACAAATGTATCACCCATTGACAACCATACAGAAGGGATTGTTGAAAGTTCAAATACTCCGTTATTTTCTGCAATGCTATAAATAGCACCTCTAACTTCAACAGCTTTCTTCATAATTACTTATTCTTACGTGTTACCCAATTCCACAATCTCTTAATAAGAGAAGCCTTCTTAATTACAACCTGACCGTTCTTAACCTTAAGAGACTCACCTTCCTTAAGTTCAACTGCGCTAACCTTTGTAATGTTACAATCACCATTTGAGAAGTTAAGTGCTGTGCCAGTGCTAAAAGCTTCATTCAAGAATTCGTTAATAGCATCCTTCTCTACAATGTCGCAATACTGTGCGAACATGTGCTTATCAATTGGTGCGCCATTGTTAATGTTACCTTCTACTGTACAGATAACAACATCATCGTATGTCTCACACTTTGAGAGATCGATGTTAAACTTTGCGTAATCTTTCTTTGTGTACTTCATTTTGTAGTATATTCTTTTTGTTTATTATCCTTATATCTTCGTTTAAGCTTAAACTTAAATAGCTTGTTAAAAAGTATATCGCTTGTATCTTCTGACTTCATTATTTGTTCAGTCTATTTGAACACATGCTGACAAACTTTCTTTACAACATCAAAGTCATATCCTGTTTCTTTAGATATTTCTCTGGAGATAGAATCTATATCTATCATTTACAAACAGCTACTATATCGTAGTAATGAACTAACTTACTGTCTTTAAGTAAATCAAAATACTCACCTCTCATATTTCTAACAAGAATAACATCACCAACATTTATCTCGTATGGCATATTCTCTTTGTGTTCAAAAGAAAGCGGAGTCTTAATTACTACAGCTTTACGAAAATCGGATTCTACTTCTTTTACCTCAGTCTCAACCTTATCAAAGTCTACAGCTTCTACGCCGTTATCATCTTTCTTTGCAGGCTTTACATCGACTGGTTTACTAAACTCTTTCTTTACCTTAATCGGGTCCAACAGCTTAACTAAGAATGCGTCTGTAAAACTATATTCAATCTTATTAGCAATGCTTTCAGCAAGCTGTGACTGATCCATTAATTTGTTATCTTCCATTACTTCTTTAACTCTCTAAGGTGGCTTAAAGCCTTAATCAAATTCTTTAAAACTGTGCCTTTCTCAACCTTCAAACAAGCTGGCTTATCATCGAAGTCACGATCAAGATTATCAAGCTCCTCATTGTAACGATTGAGCATAATATCAATCTCGTCAAATACGTTTCTGAATGTATCGTTCTTCTTGTAGTCAACTTCCTCAAGATAACCATCCTTAATCAACTCCTGTGCGTATACAGAATCAATCTTGAATGTAGCACTAAATGAAAACTTAGAATCGCCAGACTCTGTCTTATCAACGGAACTGTCACTATCTGTAAATACATAAAACTTACCGTCTTCTGTGAGAGTCAACTTGTCACCAATCTCGAGATTAAAGAATGGCTCGATTACTTTTAATTCTTTCATCATAGTCGTATATTTTTGTGAAATTCGATTGCGTAACGTAAGAGTAGCTTAATTTGGTTGCAAAATTGAAATATTTTTGTAATTTGCAACTTTTGGGTATATATATCCGTTATGGGGGATATAGGGGGTAGGGTGGGTGTGATATTTATAATATAAACTATATACAAACTATGAAGAATATAGATATATACGAAACAATATACGATGTAGATATAGCAGTATGTAACAAGAAGTGTACTGATAAAGATATAATAGATAACTTCTTAACATCTGATAGTAAAGAGATAACAGAAGAATATTTATCTGTAAGTCCTACTTTAAGTGCATACTCTTTTAGAGCTATAAATAAACATAATAGACACACTACATTTGTAGTAAGAATACTAAAAGTATTTGGTAGTAATAAGTTAGAAAAAGATACTGATCTAATAAATACTATAGCTCATGAGTCTATGCATGTAGTATTAGATACATTTGATAAAATAGGCGAAGTAATTAGTGTTGAAGTACAAGAACCTTATGCTTACTACATTGGATGGATATGTGAATGTATATATAAATCATACAAAAAATGAATACTATAGAACTAAATGCAATACTATACTACGCTGATTATTTATCACTTAGAACAATAAGTAAACCAGTTACAGATAATTGTAAGTATTACTTCATTCATAATACTCCTATAAACTCTGCATATATAGTAGATCTTACACCATTTTACGACGAAGACAATCTATTCTACAAACAAGCTAAAGAAGAGTATAATGAACTTAAAAATAAGTTTGGAGAAGCTGGAGTAATGTCATTCTTAGAGAACATATCTGATCTAAAAGCTTGTGGTACTGTAGGAGCTAAACAAATGCTTAAATGCATACATAGGTATAGTACAACAATAGACAGAAAGAAAGCTTTCTCTAGATATTATAGATGGCTTGATAAGTAGAAATACATACAATTTGTAGAAGACGAAAATGGCGAACAAATAGAACAAGAATGTTCAAGGTACGTAGCTCACTCTGAAAGAATGCGCGGAAAACAAATCATTTATCAGAGCCCTGAGATGGCTTGAAAAAGAACAAAGATATAGACTTAAAAATGGACTATACAATAAAGAACCTGACATTTAATTTATCTTAAGAACAATGGGAAAAATAAGTAAATATAGTAATCTATACAAAAATAACGTTTTGATAAGATCTGTAAACGGTAAAGGAGTTTTAGAAAAGTATACACTAAAGGAAGTACAAGATTTAGTAGATAAGCTTGGTACAGAGAAAGATGAGAATGGTCATATAAAAGACCAAGAAGGATTTAATAACGCATCATATATACTTATGCAAATGTACAATGATCCTAAGTATAACGATGAAAAAGAAAACTTTATAAAGGAATTAAATGACAGATTGCGAGTTAACAAAGAAGAAGTTGGAAGATCTCTTAACGAGTTGGATAGAGGACTTCAACAAGGTAAAGCTGACGAATCCTCCGATACTAACAGTGAGTGCGAAGCAGTACAAGTATCTGGAGAAGATGGGGATAATAAAGGACGGGAAACTGGTGATGATGCCATCAAGTTCAACCTCAACGGACAAGAAGTTACCATGTCTAAGACCGACGTTGAAAAAGACAAGGAGATGTCTAAAGGAGCGTTCTTAAAGTCATACGATATAAATGACAATAAAGAAGAGTACGTAGAATACAAGGAGAATTAACTATGCCAAAGAAAGAAGTATAGAACTATTACCTAAAGTTCACAGATTACGTAGAAGTAATATATGCTGCATACAAGGAGCCTGAAAAAGACTGGGTTCCTTGTACAGATGAAGAAGCACAATAGATTGTTAAACTAAACGCTTAGGCGTACATGATATATAAACAAGCATATGAAGCTAATAGAAAACAAAATAGAAAAGCTAGAGCAAAAGCATGATCTGCTCGGTATCTACGAACAGATAGAAATAGCTGGTCGTACAGCATATAAGTCATTAGATAAGATAGAGTATGATGAGAATGGAAGGTCTAAGACGGCTAAAGAGTTCGTAGGCAAGATGATAGAGTTAGGACATGGTTCTCCTTTAGAGCATGGTACTGTATATCTTTTAATATCTGGTAAAGACAATATTATAAAGAATTATTATTATAATAAATATTCAACATGCAATCTATTACCATATCCTGATAACGATGGTAGTCCAATATGGGCTGTAACTACAAACTATAGAGTAATGGTTGAAAATAATACACTTGATGATTTGCATCGTATATGCGAACCTACGGAATATCATGAGAAACGTACAACATTTAGATTAACATGTGCTCGTGTGCAAGCTGATTCATTTGTAAGACATAGAGTATTCTCGTTCTTAATGGAGTCCACAAGGTATTGTAACTATAGCAATGGTAAGTTTGATAAAGAGATAACAATAGTAAAACCTACTAAGTGGGAAGATTACGAGAAGTCTCTATTAATGTTTGTAACGTCATGGGAAAGCGCAGAACGTACATATATGAATCTAATTGACAATGGTGTTAAGCCTGAAGATGCAAGAGATGTACTTCCATTACAGCTTAAAACAGAACTCATAATGACTGGCACAGAATCACAGTGGGAACAATTCTTTAAGCTTAGAATATCAGATCATGCCCATCCTGATGCAAAGTATATAGCAGAACAAATAAAAGAACAACTATGAAAAAGATAATTAAAGCTCTGGCTCACTCATTTCATTGGGTGACAGAGAGTAATAGACTAAAGCATATCCAATATGGATTCTATGCTGGTCTATGTGGAACAATCTTTGCTGCAATAGGAGCAGGATTAGCATCAGAGTATAAAGATAAACAATATGGCAACGTATTTGACTGGCTTGATGTAACAGCAACTGTAGTAGGAGGTATGTTTGGACAAGCTGCACAATTGTTACTAATACTCGGAATGTATAAAATATTTAAGTAATATTAACCCAGGGTGATTAAGTTCATTCTGGGTTTTATTTTGCCTATAAGGGAGAACCCTTTTCTTTCTTTATATATTTCTTTCTTTTAGGAGAGGGTTTAGCTAAGTTTATATAGTCTATATAAACTATATATACTTACTGTACCCTAATCTCTTTCTTTTGCTACTTTTCTTTCTCTATTAGAACGCAGTGATAATCGAGACTCTCTATTGGAGAAGATCTTCGATCTGATACAATTGAGATCCTCTATTGGACGGCATAGATTGCCTATATTTCACAAATGAGCTCATATAAGCCTCTGTAAGCCCTTATAATCACTCAGGTGGATAAGTTATCCAGACGATGTATTATAACGCGTCAGAGAGCCTGTAAATAGCCTTAAATCGAATGTAGTATATTTCTCCTATAAAAAATATTTTTTATTTTATTTTTGTTATGCGAGTGTAAAAAAGACGAAATAGCAATAATTTTTATAATTTTTTAATCTACTTTGCGTATGTAAAGAAGCGAAACAAAATTTTATTTTTTATGAAAAATATTTACAAAATAATTTGCAATAAGGGTGTAAATAAACGAAACAGCAAAGAATCACTCCCCTCTATCTTTTATCGGAGGGAAACACCCCCACGTGTAAAAGCACGTTTATCAAAAACATTACACTTACAACAATGAAAAAGAAACAAGGAAAAGCTTTGGTGTCTTTAATAGAGATACCAGAAGCATTGCAGGATTTCAACGAAAGTAACAACGTAACACGCGCACGGCTCGTCTTTACTTTCAACTCTAATGTAGATGATAGCGGTGATGATATTACAGCTATGCTTGCAGCACGAAGTGGCAACCAAACTTATTCGGTAATTATAGACATTACCGACATGGGGGCAAATGATACCGAGTGCTTAAAAGCAGCAAAAGCAGCGTTTGAAGGAAAGCAAGCTACATTCACGGTGTTTAATTGGGATATATCCGAATTGAACGACAACGGGGAAACTATTGTTAATAATGGTTCACGTGAATATTCTTCTTTGTCTGACCCATATATTGGGGAAAACATAGATGAGGAAAGCAGTTTAACACGTATGCGTCGCCGTCTAAATAATGATATTGAAAACGGCAATCTTGAGTACGGAGCAATCGCAACGGCTGCACCACAACCGCAGGCATTGGGCAGAAACTCCCGCATGCGCTAACCACATAACCCACTGACTACAAAAGTAGTTGGTGGGTTAATATATGGCTTTTTACACATTAAATCGAATCCTTGACATAGGGACATTAAAACACCCAATATTCTCAAATGGGAGAGTATATAACACATATAAGTGATTTCGATTATCACATATTGGACACACATGTAGGATAGCTTCCTATTCTTGGTGAAGGTAAGCCGAGAGTACATACATCTGTATGTACAATAACCACATGTAAGTAGATAATGCACTGTCTTATACATGGATGGGACGCTAACAACCTCACAGTTAGTGCAAAGCTACAATTTTTAATGCACGGAAAACGAACGCTGAAAGTTGTAGTTAGATTTAAACAGGAGGAAATGCACAAATGTTTGAATCCCAATGTAAAAATCCTGGTATTTCAGGTGTACAGAAGTGCAAATCTGTACTATATTTTTATGGGTTGAAATTCCCTGGGGAAAGTGTTGATTGCACTGAATAACCCTAAAATCCATCACATATCTTGTGCCTTGACGTGGCGTGGTGGCTTTAAACAGAACAAGATTAAACATTAAAACAAAAAAGTTATGGGAAAGATTAAAAATCCAGAAGACCAGCTCTCAAGGATACTGAGTGTGGTTATTGCGTTCTTCGCAGGAACGTTATTTGTGTTTGTAATATTAGGCATTAGTAAATGTCATGTTATAAACGATTTAGAGTATGCTAACTACAAGACTCTTGAATATAAAGAGAGTTTATGTAACGCATATTACAACTATTTCAACAATGCTGAAGCTATGTTGGATAGTGTGAAGATAGAAGACTCTCCTTATATCGAGACAGATAAAGGTTCTGAATATCTTAATAGTGTAAAAGCTGTTAAAGATTTACAGGGTCAAGAGGAGAATTGCGATAAGTATTAACAGAAAGGCTACCAGCTGTAAAGAGGTAGCAAGGAAAAAGACAAGATGGGAAGTCTCTGTACTTCAGTTCTAAACCCATCACTTTTATTGTTGTCAGCCCCTGAGTGAAGTATAGTAGCTCTTATAGGAACTGTCTGGAGTGCTCACGAAAGTGAGAATATGCACATTAAATTAAATCCTTGTGCAAGGTAAATGTATGGAAGATTTTATTATCTTTTCAAACACATGTGGCGGACGTACATTAATACGTAAATCAGAAGTAGTATCTGTACACGAAGACGATGTGGAAGGAGGAATAACCGTGTCAACAAACGATGCGGATTTTATGACTTCTGAATCATTCGATTCTATCATCTCAAAACTTACAAAGTAATGGGACAGGTAGATTATTCTGAATTCTTGAAGGCTGCTGATGCAGCCGCAAGAAAGGTGCATAAGTCAAATGCTAAGCACAAAGTAGTCAATCATGTATGGAGTTCTGAAAAGAATAAGTATGTGAAAGTGAAACGTTATCGTGCAAAGACAGCAATGACAAAACATGAAGAACGTGAGTTCTTTGGTCATCCATTCGTATTCAAGCATAATGTATTATCAATCAACAGAGGTGAAACAACTCTGTTCTTTGATAAGAACAACCAGCTTTGTGATATCTTGCCATTTGAGGAAGAAACAAAAGATTTCCTTGATACTCATCGTGGTCAACCTTATCAGTTCTTTGTAAATGATTAAGTTGAACTATGTAGAGTCTTTAGCGTTCAAGAAAATGGGCTTCAAAGAAAAAACAGATGGGTATTTCGTAGTAAAAGTACCAGTTAATATTTGTTGCTCAGAAGATTGGAACGATAAAGGCGATGATTTTGTAGCTATGCCAAATGTATATCAAGCTGTTGAATTCTTATCAGCTAAAAAGGGAATATACATTAGCATCTCAGTTCATACAAATAATGAAATGAGGAAAGCTGAATTGATGGCTACTGTGACGTATACAAGGATTGGTTATATAACATGTCAGAATGAAATTGGCAATCGTTATACAACTATAGAAAATGCCTTGTATGCTGGTGTGAAAAATGTTCTGGAAACTTTAAAAAAGCTTTAATATGATTAAGCAAAAAGTAACAGAATATACCTCTCATTTCTTAGTAGAAACAAGATTAACTTTTACTAAGAAAGAAGCAGAAGCTTTTTATTTAGATAAAAATCTAAAGAGAAAAATAAATGCTATAATCCATCGCTATAAGCGAGGAAACATGGAAAAACGTAATTATTCTTCACTTGTGTATAGACTTAAAGATATAAAAGATTTATCTTCGACATACATATGTGGTATAGTATTTCATGTTTATTATAACATTGTTTATCTTGATAGAAAGTATATCATCCTGAATAAACAAAAAGCTATTGCTGAAGAAATCAAAGAGAAAATAAAAGCAAGTATAGATGCTTAGTTCTATACAAAGTAATAAAATTTAAAACATTATCAAAATGAATATTTTAAAGACAACTCCAAAAGGCGTAGTAATTGAGACAAAGATTGGAATTAATCCAGAGTTATCAGAGAAGTTATCAAACTGTGGTTCTTACCACATGAAGGCAATCAAGAAGCAGTGTGATAAGATCGCAAGCTGGGAGATTGTTGATAACGACATCACTAAGGATGAAGATTATCCAAAGATGGTGAAAGTAACATCTGTTCCATTCAATGAAGTAGACGCCGACTGTGTCAGCACGTTTGTAAAGACACAGGAAAACCTTGTAGAAACTGTTCTTAAGGCAGAGTCTATGAGTTTGGTAATCGACAGAACAGTGGATTGCGTTAATCGTGTATTCAAGGCAATGCTCGATACGTCTTTTACGCCAGACGAGTATGCAGAAAACTAAGGTCCATATACAAAACCAACAGCATCAACAGCGGAAAGACAAATCCGCTGTAGATGAGGTTGGGAATAAAAGATTTAGGTTATTCTTTAAATCTGGAGGAGCAAGTATTCTTGTTGCTAAAGGATTAACAAAGAATGAGGTTTATATTCTAACTAAACAGTTTGAAAATAATCTCAAGAATTACGACTCTAAACTCGAGGGTGTGTGGTTATCAGTAAAATAGCAAATGTAAGTGCTTGTCTTACATAACATTTAAAACATTATCAAAATGATTCCAAGTTACAATAAACCAAGTAACAATGATGGATTTGAGAAAGTCTTATTCATCATATTTGTAGCTATGCTATTCTTTGGTATAGCTGTAAAGTGTAGTGCTCAAAAGGTACAACAGAAAGCTGTGTATGACACAGTAATGTGTGATCAGGCTTGTATTCAGAAGTATGTACAAATCCCTAACGAAAAGACAGGGAAAGTGCGTATCTTTGCTGTATACAAAGATTCTAAGCATAATGTGAATGAGCTTATTAACGTGTCAGAAAGTACATATGATTACATTCAGACATGTAAAACCTATGGGATTCCTGCCCAATTAGGTATTAAGCTCAGAAATGGTGCTATCCAGAGTGTTATTCGCATTAAAACAATTATAACTGTAAGGCGATGAACGATGGAATAAAGAAAGGCGTAGCGGTGTACCGTAAGAATAAATACGGTCACCTCTACAACATATTTCTCGTTGAAGGTACACGCGGAGATAAAATCCTTGCTAAAACCTTAAACGGACGTAAAATAACATTAGAGAGAAATGATTTTTACCCAGTAAAAGTTCCAAGTTTGAGAATATCAAAGGAGGAAATGGATAAAGTTATAGCTGGTGTTAGAGTCTTTAATCACAATATTACACAATCGTGGGTTGATGTAGTAGAAGGATTTAAAGAAAAACAATTTGAAATTATAAGACTAACACATGCAAATAGAAAAGTGTATGTGATGTTAGAGTCCATTAACAGATCTGTTAAGAATAAGATTGTGAAAGAAAGCGCAAATGGAATTCTAACTAAACAGATCTTTTCTATTAGATGCGCCATTTGGAATATCATATTTGAATGAAAATTCCAAAGCCAGGCCAATTTTGCACTATAAACAATGTAGTTTACAGAGCTTATAAGGCAAAAGATGGCTGTAAAGGATGCGCTTTCAATAATCTGTTTTCATGTTTAGGTATAATAGATGGGAAAACAGGTAAAGCTAAAATGGACTGCAAGTATAGTCATATAATCTTTAAAAAAGTATGAAGTTGTTAAAACTATCATCAGTTATAAGAATAATCATTTCAATCTTAATTTTGTATTTGATAGAAAATGGTACAATCGTAAGTAGATTTAATATTGCGATAATAATACTATGCTTTATCGAATTAACATTAGATCTTTGTTACATTGTGATAAACTTAAGTATCAAAGAATAACCCCAAAGTGTAGAGTATTAGCATCAAACTAATGCTCTACATGTACATTTAATGCAACCTACGCCTCCGAAGTACAAGGAGAGTACGACTGGTCCCAAGTCCAGGATGAAAGATGCAGAGGGGATGTACATTTAAGTGCACGCTTATCAAGAGCGCGATGCTGAGTATCGAAAACTCCGTGCACTACCAAACTTTTTGTTTTTATATAATTGTTATTTTGTTCGATTAAATGAGTGTTGTGAAACACCTCCCATTCATTTTTTAGTTTGGAATGTCATAATTGAAGTTTAGTTAGACACAAATGGTAATAGCGATTATCAAAAAGACACACTTGCTTGTGAAAGTAGGTGTGATTTGGCTTTATAGCTTAATTGGTGAGAGTGCCCCGCTTTGGTGGGGAGGTATAGGGTCGGAGCCTATTGAAGCCACATCCCGATTTTCAACCATGTTTGATTTTTAAATAATAGCGATTATTTATTATTTTAGTCTGAATAATTTATTTGTTCATTCGATGTGCGGTTCGTGAGAATAGCACATTTATGGCCTATTCGTCTATCGGTTAGGACACAAGATTTTCATTCTTGTAAGAGCAGTTCGATTCTGCTATAGGCTACTAAAGTTTTTTCCAAGTTCTTTAAAAACTGGGCAATTAATTTATGTTAAATCCAATAAACATTATCAAAATGGAAAAATGGATTAAAGGGTTTTTAACAGCATCGTTTATGCTGTTTGTAGCTGCCCTTGGCTTAACTGCCTTAACAAGCTGCGGTCATGAGAGTGGTAACAGGAAAATCAAGAATTCAGATTCTGCTTTTGTGGTTGGAATTGTTGATAAGTACTGTCATCCAGAAATGTCTTCTGTTGATGAGGCTGTAATGCTTCAACGCCAGATGTCAATGGATGCTGATTATGAACATGTGTTTATCAACATGCCTACAAAAACATTAGAAGCTGTAATTCATGTAATGACACATAAGAATAACACATCCACATTTACGATTAAAGATATTGTTCAAGAGTATCTGCCGAGTCAGAAAGTATATGACAATCTGCCCGATGATACCAAGCAAGATCAAGACGTAGGTACTGATCCGAAGTTACTTGAAGAACCTGATAGTATAGGAGGAAAGTAACATGGAGACAAGAGCTATCGTAATTCTTTATGAAGGGGTAAAGGTTCCTGAAAAGTTAATGATCAAAATTGCTCAGACTCTCCGAAAGGAGAAGATAACGAGCGATCGTGACATCTCTATTTCAGAGCTTGATCAGAACGATATTGCAAAAACTTTAGTGAAAGCTAAAGCTGCAGAAACTATTACATTCAAACATGTAGTAGAAAAAGATCCTACTGAACAAGCTATGATCTACCTGAAGGGTTATTTCGGTGATGAAGTCTGGATTAATCCAGTACTATTTGGAGTTAACCTTATGGGTGCAAAGAACAGCCTTACAGAAGAAGGCAAAACCGCTCTACGCATATTGTGTAGAGATAACATCTCTTCAGATGTTGCTATGAAGTACAATTTTACACAAGCTCACCTGACTGCTATTAAAGCTGTCGTAACATCAATGTAATGAAATACTATGATGATCACCATATGGTGGTAGAGAAAGAGAGTAAAAGAACAGAGCGTGCAAGGCATATTAATGCCAGACCATACAAGCGTTCTAAGTACAAACATAAAAACTACGAAGAAGAGGATGTATAAGGTAGAACTTTGGAGCCGTAATTCTCATGGCAACAAGAAAGACCTGATTTCAACATCTTTATATCCTACAAAGGAAGAAGCTGATGCTGCGAGAACAGCCTTAATTAGGCTGTCTCGTGGCAGAACGTTTGTTCCAGTAGATGTAGAGTGTGTGAAATTAGGCAGGCCTGAAATGGCTATTTTTAGCGAAACTAATTACCTTGTTAATTAGAATCGTTTAACATAATATTAATTTTTAAAATCATTATCAAAATGGCAAAAGAAACAAAGAAACCAGCAAGCACTGCAGTAGCAGTAACAGAAGACAACGTGATGGAGCAGATCAAGAACGGCAACATCTTGGCTGAAGCTAACGTCAAAGCAGCTATTGAAGAGATTCAAAAGCAGAAGGACGAGAAGCAGAAGAAAGAGGCTATGGACATGATCTGTAGAGCTAAGTATTTGAACAACAAGGCTCTTCTTGAGCTTCGTGCACGTCGTCGTGAAGAGAAGAACAACAAGGAATATCTCACCGAAACGAAGAATATCCTTGATGAGGTGCTTGGTGGTAAGATTACTCCTATAGAGTACAAGAAGAAGTGTGAAGATCTGCGCGAAGACTTCCGCAAGAAGAATCGCGAGAGTGACAAGCAACTTTCTGAGGAAATGCAGGAGCTGCGAGAGAGCTTTGAAGGTCGCTGGCAGTATTGGTGGGATTAATTATCCTACGAGTGCACAATTAGCGTTGAGTTAGCAGAGTCTTAGAACCAGTCTAATGGAGACTACAGATAGTTTAAAGGGATTAGTCCAGCAGTGACATAGTTAAGAAAACACCATCAGTGAATTAACACTGACACAAGAGCCTTTGAGCCACGTGCAACGCAAACGGCGAGGACACGCTGTATAATATGTCCATTATGATCAAACAATTACAGTATGCGAACCATAGAGTCGGTGCTCCTATAAGGAATCCTCATTGGTGAGGTAAGTAGACACTGTACTGTGTATCAAGAATCAGATACATGCGAATTATACGAGAGTCTTGAACCAGTTATATGAAACATATTTGTAAAAGCTTATAAATGCGTTTTAAAGCGTTTAAACAAGTCAAGTGGATTAGCTACCCATAAGATGCGTTAGAACGCCTTAGAACGCACGTAAATAGCTTTATTCAGGATCTTTAGGATTGATCACCTAAGGATTCACTAAGAAAGAAGCATATCCGTATGAGGTATACGTCCAAGACGTGGGTTCGACTCCCACCAGCTCCACTATAAAGAAATAGAGAGGAGGAGAATCTTGCAAGTGGATTCTTAACAGAGCAGTGCGTAGATCAACCCTCCTACCATGGGGCTGTATGGTTTTGATTGGCGTGGAAGTAAATACACCTATTCAGTTAGGAAGGATACTGTATAAATTCAAATGGCAACTTTAACGTTGTTGACTATACTTGCGTAGCGTAAGTAACAGTCAGGTGGATGCGATAACCTACCAAAGTGGTTTAGATTCGGGAGAGCGCAGGTAAATGAATATTAACAACGGTTTTGTACTACTTTAATTGTGGGTTCGATTCCCACCTCTCCCACGATTATGAAGACAGGATATAAAGAAATGCTCCGTGACAGATTACCTGATTACGTTGACTTGGCATTAAAGTGGTGTCGAGTTAAAGAGCTTTGGATTAATCTCGTCTATAATTCTCAGATAAATATATATGCGGCAAAACAAGAACGTTACAATGCTACTCGCATAGTTCTCGGATTGTCATCAAAAGAGCGTATATTTAAGTTTGAGGATAGTATAGACTGGACTTGGATTTCTGAAGAAGAAAGAGCAAGAATGAGACCAGCTATTGGTTGGATCAATTTCTTTAAAGTAACCTTTCCGTATATTGAAAATAAATGGAAAGTAAATCTCTCGTTAGGTAAAACGGAACAGGAGTTTATTAATGAACTGTCTTCTGGATACCTAAAAACAGTCGATGATTCTATAAAGAATAAATTGGCAGTTTTTATTACTAATTATTTGAAAAAATGATTATGTATTTTCCACGTACCAAAAAGATTTATCTTGCTGAATATGTAGGATGGGATTGGAAAGTTGTTTGTTATAAAGAAGGATGTTATAATTTTGCATACAAATGGAATGTTGTAATACCTTCTAAATTTCGTCATTTGATGAAAAACAACGATATTGTAAATCTATTAGGTTGGATTCATGAAAACATCGTAATAAAGTTAGAAGATTTAACGTATATTACATTAAATGTATTGATACGAATATCAACGGGTCTTTTAAATAAGTGCGATATTGACAATGATATAAAAATAGAATTGCATGATACAATCGTTTCTCAATTGAGAAATAGAAAATCTTACTTAATCAGCGAAGATTTACCTTTTTAGCTATAGATCATTGGGTTGGTCTATAGCTCCTATTGTGGTCAAGCTATATCCACGATGCGAGTGACACGCTTATAAATAGCTCTATTTGTTTTGAAAAATCCACGTATTACCCCAGAGGAAGTGGAGATTATCAAAAGCGCACAAGCTGGTAATATATCAGCTTTTAATAAACTTTTTCATCGCTACAAGGGATTCGTTGATACAATCCTATACTACTATCTTAAAGATATGGATGAAGCAAAGGACATAACTAACATTGTGTTCTTAAAAGTTTATGAAAAACTCTCTCAATTCACAGACTATGACTCATTTGGAGGATGGCTGAGAATTTTAACAAACCGTACAGCAATTGATTACTTACGTAGTGTCAAGAACCACGCGAAACCTGTAGGAGAAGAAAGTGAAAGACTATCGCTTGCCTCTTCTATATCTTCCGATGAAGATGATCTTGTCAATCGTCTTGCATACGAAAGAATACTCGAAGAATTTGAAAAATTCCCTGCTCACATGAAGCAGATTCTTGAGCTATTCTACGTGAATAATATGACTGTTGTACAAATTAGTGAAGCTTTGAGAATCCCCACTGGAACTATTAAGTCGATTTTATCAAGGACTCGAAAGCAAATCAAAAAATCGTTTAATCAAAATTAAAAAAAATGGACTTACTTTGGTTTTTCATTGGAATCCTTATTATCTTTTGTATCGGTCGATACAATGAGAGCAATAAGTTGTTTTGGATACTGTTAATATCATTTGTTGGTAGTTTTGCAGTAGCTACAATCATTACGAAAGTGACATCGTATGATTCTAATGGAGCTAAGAAGAAGGAGGTTCAGGTATGTAGCCCCACGCAGGCGTCAAATAACGCATCGGGAGTATTCCTTTTGGCAGATGCTATGTTAGGAGACACACAAAGCGTACAGCTAAAACCTGCGAGTCAGGAAACGTACATGCCTGAATTACTTTCAATTGGCTTCAATAGTCCGCTTGCTAATAGCGGAATAGTTTACTCACTCTTAAAACCACCACAACTATGTTACCATATTTCGATACATCATGACATGTCATGAGTTAACAAAACAGAATTCAAGTAATCATTAACGTGATATTTTTCACAAGTAAATAACTTTTAAATCATTATCAAAATGAGTAAGAAGAATAAAGGCGCAAAGCCACAGTCAAAGCCAGCTAACAAAGCTGCAAACGCAGCTCCTCAGGTAGAAGCTCCAACAGTGGAGACTAAGAAAGAGGAGAAGGTAGAAGAGCCTAAAGTAGAAGAGGTTCCGACACCCGCTAACCCAATGAGTGAATTCACCGAGGAGGTGAAGAAGGCTACAGCACGTGGACTTGATCCAAACCGTACAGTAGACTTGCTTAACCTTAGCCACTCTTATTTCCACGACCCAGATGCTGCAGCAGAGCGTTATGGAATCAAGAGAGAAGTAGCTGTTAAGATGGATCAGTGTACAGCTATTGGTGTTATGACTATGTTTGCTCAGGAAGTAGCTCTTGCTGACACCCCATGGTCTCGTACAATGCGTCCAGCAGTACTGGAGAGCATGGCAGAAGTTGCGAAGGAGATTGGTGTAACAATCAACCTCAAGTCATTACCAGCTCCTGATAAGGATGGTAACGTAACTATTACCCAAGAGAACGTGAAAGTCTCTGCGGAAACTAAGAAGAAGCTTAAGGAGGAGAAGGAACTCCTTGAGGATAAGCCAGAATTGGATGTTAACAAGATTGAGAATAAGATGCAGCTCCGTAAGAGTCTTCTTATCTTCTTGTCTGAGCGCAAGGATTATCTCAACAACATTCAGAAGGCTATCAGTCTTTATGCAGCATATATGGAGAAAGAGAAGGCCGACGCCACCAAGGGCATGTCTCGTATCCAGTTGCTGCATAATCTTATCGAGCTTGTTGGAGAGGCTCCGATTGTAATGAATGGACTTGGTTCCTTTCTTTACACCGTTACCGCTGCAACAAAGTCTCCAGTACCAGCCTTTTGTCACCTCAAGAATACAGTTACAGATCGCACCACAGGAAACTGTGAGTATGAGAATCAGTTTATAGCTGACGTCGTACGCGAGCTTGTAATCTGGAAGGCTAATCTTTACAAGGCTAACAATGAGAAGTCTATTGAGGCTGTAAAGAAGAATCTTGAGGTACTCAAGAAGGATTCTAAGAAGAATGAGAAGGCTATCAAGGATCAGGAGGAACGTCTTGAGACACTTGAGAATGGCTTTAAGGTATTTGATACAACTATCTCATACGTTACAGAGCCTTCTGCAGATCCTATCGAGTCTTTCTTAGAGAAGCGTGCAGAGAAGGATCAGGTAGCGATGAAGATGTTCAAGTCTCTTACTGAGAGTCTTTATCGTGGTACCAGTCTCAAAGGTGTTAAGACAGACAGCTTGCTCGCAAACATGAAGATGCAGGCTGGAGTGATAACAAACTTGTTCCGTGATCCTCACATGCAGTTCGTAAACTATAAGGAGTCTGAGATTCCCGAGCTGCAGTTCATGAAGGATGGTGAAGCTGAAGAGCCTAAAGAGGAGCCAAAAGAGGCACCAAAAGAGGAGTCTAAGGAAGAACCTAAGACGGAAGGTGAGCCAGAAGAGACAGAAGAGTCAAAAAACTAATTCAGACTGCCAAAGAAAAAATTCGCGAAGTTGGTAGTCGAATTGGTAAGGCTTATAAAGTCTTGAAAGGCGAGTAAATCTATCAAAGATGAAAAAGTTAACAACATTTCTCTGCAGTATGGCATTCGCTCTTAGTGGCGTGTGCCTTGCTGTGAGCAAATCAGGACCACCACCATTACCTGGAAATATGGTGGTGCATGCGGAGCCGATGAAACCAATACCAGCTCCGTTTTTCTTGAATCAGAGTAACACTGAGAAAGAAGCTAAAAAGGACACTATGTTTACACAAGTTGTAAAACACGATACAGTCCAAGTAACTAACACAAAGTTCAAGTACGTTGTAAAGGTTCGTACTGAAGCTAAAGCTGAGACTCCGTATCTCCCAGCATTTAGTATAACAATACCGAAGGGGAGTTGGGAAACCTCCCATGATTCTACAAACGTAGTGTCAGAATAAAAGAACCGAGTGTATACCGTATATAGTCGGAGCTCCTGTATATTATAAGCTATGCGCTTAGTATGCAGGAGCAGCACATTAGTTCCATATAAGGTCTCATTAGCCTTAGGAACGAATTAACTTGATCCGAAAATATGTTAGCGCTCTCAAAGCGTGAGAAACCCAAAAGATAGGATGGAAGACATTTAAGCGTGAAAAACTTATTTGTATTAGGGAAAGTGTTGTATCAAACCCTATTCATATGGAAATGAGAACCGTCTGGTGATGGAAATATGAGAAGACACGTAAGTTGTGAGTTGACAATCACACAATACTGATACCGTATCGGAAATGTATATTATGATACTATGTATACAAGAACGTTACACGAGATGAAGCTATAATAAGAAACCCCGAAGAATATAGTACATGGTATGGCTATATGAAGGCAAGGCCAAATCTATTATAGAAGTATCTACTAAAACCCAGCTCAGTGTTCCTCTACAACCAAAGTAGAGTATGAAGGAGTGAAAAAATGTATGGAGTATAACAATATCGTGAAAGGGATAATACCCACGAAGTATACCGTAACTATGCTGGCTATGTAAAACCCGACTGTTCGATTCAGTCACCTTTTGGGTCACCTTAGGGTCCAGGGATGGGGTAAAACGCCTGATATATGAAGAAGTACGTCCGCCAGGCTTTGGTCGTTTATGCGGGATATAAAAGTAAAATGACCAGCAGGTTGGGCAATACCTGAATGCAGAAATGCTACGCGAAACGAGGCCGCGGTCAAAGTCTGATTTGAGTGTACACAGCTCTTTGGGTGGAGTGAAGATATAAGTGGTACAATGGGATGGATTGATAAAAACAATTCTCCAATGCGATGATAACGTTACAATCATGTTAGCCGCACTCAGAGGCGATACTGGGAACAACTTTATTTAGGTAGACCTGATTCTGAATGCCATATTGCCAATGGTAATGAAAGATCCGTCAACCTTCAATGACTACAAGTATTAGTGCTTTGCATTATATTTATAATATTATATAGTCTCTACAGAGTAGTAAGCTGGTATATTATATATGAGTAAATGTATAGCTTTAGATAAGTATTAAGAAAAGAGAGTTAGAGAGAAAATAAACATGTTAAACAAAAATGGATGTCTCCCGATAGATATACCCCTTTCGTTGTAAGAAAGAAATTGAGTCGGAAATCCGAGTGCCAACCGTAACTTTGAAAAAATTATGCAGAATAAACTATACGATTCCGTCTCGAGCTTGAGTCGCCGAACGTAACTACTAATAGGTAGCAACGGACGGTATTGAAGCAGGACAGCAAATCCTTATAGATTTATAGAGCAGTTATCAGTAAACTGATGGGCAGCAACAGAACTTAAGTACGTCCTTGTAATAAGGATAGGGAGTTAGTGACTCATTAATACATCCTGTCTCGGTGTATTAAAAAGGAATGTTGTGGGTGACAAGGGTAATGATAGGGTTAAATTCCCGAGTGTTCGTGCACTGTCTCGAAGAAATGAGAGATTAAAAACAAATGAGGAAGCAAAATCCAATAGTAAAAACAGCCGTAGCATCTGTGATCCCCCTGAAGGTGAGATAGTTCGATAAAGAAACGTAAACTGTGTATCCCACGTACAAGATTGGATACTAACATAAGAGATAATCTGTGGTGAATTAACAATCATCGGTAGTTACTTTTAAGTATGTGGAAAGTACGAGAAGAAATTACCAAAGTTTTTGTGGGTCAATTGTATGTGGAAACTTACATCTGTATCTCAGCACTGTAACCCTCCGCGAATCCTGAATCATCAGAGACTTTGACGGATACAGAATAGTATACTTCACATATTGTTTATTAGAATTAAACAATGAATTACATAAATCATTGCACTTGATTGTGCACATTCAACATTCAAAGCTTATGATAGCAATTTTAATGATGGGCTAAGTTAATCCTACCGTTGGATTCCCGTTACATGAGTTGAGCTTCACTTAGAGGAATATAGAAATGTAACAGTTAAAATTGGAAGCGTGCTTCCCATTAGAATAGCAATTGAAGTTGATTTTTTCACAACATTCAGACCCAATGAGGCAGTAATGTTTTACTTTATAAAGCTGTATTTCAGCGTAAAACTTTATTATTAATTTCATCGTTGGTTTATCAAAAACGATGTCAAAAAGGATGAAAAATTATGGAAACTGTAAAAGCATCAGTAGTAGCAAACAATCGTAAGTCACTCTCAATCGTAGGCCAGAACTTTGGCTGTCAGTATTATCGCCCAGAGGCACGTCAGAACGCTGTTAACTTCGACGAGAAAAAGCGTAAGATCGAGCAGGATGGCAATGTTGAGCTCACAACGAATCGCGCAACAAAGCGCTACCTCGTTAAGGGTTATGACGTAGTGAGCATTCAGCTCGGTAACGACATCACTGGTTCTCCAGTAGTGTTCATCAACAAGGATGATCAGGCAAGTGAGGTAGCAATGCCAATCTCTCCAGATTTGTCTAAGGTTGGTCAGGTAACAGAGGACGCTGTTTCTAAGGCTCTTCGTGGTGACAAGAACATCATCTTCTCTGATGTAGAGAAGTTGGTTAAGCAGTGTAATGCTGCAAACCAGGCTGAAATTAGCCGTATTGAGGAGCTTAAGGCTAACCTCGACAAGGAGTTGCAGTCTCTTCAGAATGCAATTGCTGGTAACATCAAGAAGCTCGATGATTACAATCACGAGATGAATGCAAGCACTAACGCTGCATCAGGTGTAACCGTAACAATCACAGAGGACTAAACCTATGGAAAAGCTTGTATCTGATGCAAGCAAACTGTTAATGCAAGTTCTAATGACTGATTCCAAAGTGTCTGTAAAGATACTTGACAACGCAAACGATGCGGAAAAGTACAAGATTTGTACAATCCAAGATAATGGTACTATTGTTCTTGGAAAGACATCTGTGCGTTGGTGGAATCAGTTGTTAGGCTGTCAGGACAAAATTCCATTTGATAGTTTTGCTTTGAAAGTGTGGGACGCTTTGGTAGATTTATCAAGCGGCCTAAACAATAAAGCTATTCTCAATGGTTTATCTATTGAAGTAGTAAAGAAGTCAGTCCGTACAAAGGACTATGACTATGTTGTCCGTCGATTATATGATTGCTGGGCTCATGTAGCTCAGAAGAGCGAAGGATACCAAAAGGCTCTGTCTCCCGAGGGAGGCCCGGGTTCGGCCCAAGACTGTCCTGGTGGTACTTTCGCGTCCGACAAGCCACGTGAAATAGTAATCAACATCAACGGTACTAAGAAAACAATTCCTTTCATAGATAGTAATGGTGATCCACTGAATATAGGATTAGATTACGGATTTCTTGGATTTCGTAACTTGTAAGTGATATATCTGAGGATATAGAAGCATAATCCCGAGGGAAAATGCTTCATAACAAGCAGTTAAGAAAGAATAGAATGAAGTATGATGATTCTAAATTCGGATTATCGTTACTTGGTTATTTACAGTTATCCATTTCCCCGAGGGGATTGGGGTGTGCTTCCTGCGGGAGGCGCACCTCGCGGATTAACTTTAAGTAAACTTGGTTCGATTCCAAGCTATGAGCAAGTGTAGGTAAATGATCTCTCGAATTCATATTAGTTGTATTTTTAATTTTAATCAAAATCTAATTATGAGTAAGAATAAATCAATTGAATTGAATTCAGCAAAGATCATTAATATCCGTAAGAATCTTGATATGACAATTAACAAGTATTGGAAGATCATTCGTGCGGAAAACGTAATGGCTAAGAAGGCTATTGCAGCAGGCCAGGGTTCTGGCTACGACCTCAAGAGTTTGTACAATGAAATCACACAGATGAGTGAAAAGCGTATTATAATTAAGGGTATGCTTATGTTGCTCAATATGGGTATTACAGAGTTCAATTACGAGGAGTTCAAGAAGACCAATAACTATGCTATTTTTGCAGCTGGTGAAGCTAAGGAGGCTATCGCTCAGCTTAAGATGATTCCTACCATTAATCCTTCTGAGAAGGCATCTAAGGGTAAGAAGCATATGGGTAAGACAGAGTCTTTTACCTCAGCAAAGATTGCATCTCTCGTTAAGGAGAGTCAGTTGAAGGCAAATAAGTTTGACGCTAAGCTCAAGGAGTTTAACGACAATACTAACATAACATGTACTGATGATATTGCAGATAAGTTCTCTATGGACTTAGCAGTATAATATCGGCACAAGTATATGGTGTATAAGGACCAGCATTTATGCGACAGTTCGAGGCTGTCTATACTTTCATTTTAAGGCCATTTAGAGGCCTTCTAAGGCGTTTAAATACGTTTCCAGGACAATTCACCGCAGAGGTGAAAATAGCGCCTTAGAACGTAACTATTTAAATCATTATCAAAATGGATAAGAATTTGCAACCAAATATATCAGACCCAATCGTTATATATAACACAGTAAAGAACAATCGTAAAGCATACTTGAAAGCTCACTTCTGTGTACATTCAAAGAAACAACCATGGTACATGCTTACTAAAGGTAAGTGTAAGAACTATGAAGAGCGTATGAAGAGTTGGGGTGCTTGTGTAGATTACTTTGACGTTCCATCAGAAACTAAGGTTATGAGTGAACGAGTTGTTATCAAACGTATTGGAAGTGCAAACTTTATGGAACGATTAGCTCAACATAAACTTGCAAAATGGGTACGTAAAAACCCAGCACCATGTGATGAAATGGATTTGTTTAAGAACGAATTCCTTGAACCATGGAAAGAAGAGCGAGATAAAGCTCTTGAACATTTTCGAGATATCGTAGTTTCGATATATGACAAAACAGTATTACCGTATGACCGCAAAAAGGCATTGATTGTGCCTATGATAGATATGGGTGGAGGAGTCTATTCATATCCAAATATGGACCCGATTACGATCGGTTATCCATTATGTAAGTTTGCTGGAAAACGGTTCGTTAAGAAAGATACTGTAGTGGACGTATGTAAAGAGGCACTTAAGAAAGTGTCTAAGCAGTATAACTGTAAATCAGTTGACTATACATACGAACGCAAGGTGTTGCTCAGCGTAGCAGCATAACAGTGCTGGTGGTGACACTCTTCGTCCCACCAACACTTTAAAAAGGAGAGTTGGCTGAGTGGTCTAAAGCGCTGGTCTTGAAAACCAGAGGGCGGTAAAACGTTCCAAGAGTTCGAATCTCTTACTCTCCTCCAACATTGGAGATTTAAGCCTAATTGGTAAGGCAACAGTTTGCTAAACTGTCAGTAATCGTAGCAATATGATGTATAGGTTCGAGTCCTATAATCTCCACAATACTTAAAATCAATAATATGTTAACAATAGTATTAAGTGCAATACTTGGATTACTTATTGGTATTATATTATTTCCAATAGGATTATTTCTTAGAGCAAGAAAATCTGGTTGGGATGATAGTAATATCTTTAATATATTTCATGTGTTGTTTCATTTAGCTTTACATCCTGATGATTTCACCAAGATGTATTACAAGAACGGAAAGAAACCGTTCTGGTACTTAACAAAAGATGAGTTTTCAGAAGTCTTATATGTAAGACCATAGTAATAAATAAATATAAATAATATGAATTACGTAAAACCATCAATTATCCAAATCAAAGTAGAGAACTTTAACCTTATGTCAGCTTCTAATAAAGAAGGTTCAACATGGGTTAATGGAAACGCAACTGGCTGTGAAAAACCAGTAACTATTGATGATTTGGAGAAGAGTGATGAGGAATGCTCAGGTAATTAACCTGAGCTTCCTTAACTATTATTGATTAGCTGTAGATGGTCTAAATGTTGGTTCGATTCCAATATGCAGCACACATGTCTAACTTAGAGTCTTTGAACCATGTTTATACGAAATTTTAAAGTCGTTACATACGATATAGAGATTTTCCCAAACTGTTTTCATTGTACATGTAAAGACACAGAAACACAAGAGTTATTACTTTTTGAAATATCTAATAGAAAGAATCAGCTAACAGAGTTAGTTGATTTTTTTGTTTCTAAAGATATAATCTTTTGTGGCTATAATAACAAGCATTATGACGACGTGGTATTAAACTATATTATAGATCTTCAGAGACAATTGAGTCATAGAACCAGTCAAGAAGTCTGTAGGTCGTTATATAAGCTGTCTAAGTGTATAATAGAATCAGAAGACGGAGATATAGAAAGATTCAAGAAATGGAAATATGCAAATAAATTCAACTCTATGGATCTTTTAACTATGCAATTTAGTTCAAAGTTAAGAGTAGGTCTTAAGGAAATGCAATTAACTATGCACTATAAAAACGTCCAAGAATATTCAGGTTCATTTGATTTGCCAATCGAAGACTCTGATATTGACGAAATGATTGCATATAATATAAACGATGTTGAATCTACTACAGATCTATTAAGTAGACTTGAAGAAGATATAAAACTTCGTTTGTATATTGAGGACGAATATGGAATTCCATGTTTATCTTTTGATGGAGTAAAAATTGGAGAATCCATCCTTGCTAAGCTTTATTGTGAGAAAACAGGCGTAGATATAAAAGAACTCAAAAAAAATCAAGAGCCAGTTGAAGACATAAGATTAAAGGATGTGATTTTCCCTTTTATACAATATAAAAATCCGAAATTACAAGACGTTCTCGAAGATATGAAAAAACAAGTAGTTGATTCGCATGAACGCAAAGGCTATGAGAAGAAGTTTGTTCTCTCAAATTTAGGCTATTCTGTTGGAGTTGGTGGATTACATTCTATCAACAAACCAGAAATCTTCCGTCCTAACGAGAATGAGTATATTGGGCACAGTGATGTGGCGTCGATGTACCCATCGTTGTTAATTAAATACAACCTTGCTCCAAGTCGTGTAGGAAAAGAATTTTTGCAGGTCTACACTGACGTTTATAACGACAGAATTTATGCAAAACATAATCGACAGAAACTTAAGGACAAGACATTAAAGCTTGCTCTTAACGCTGTAACGGGGAAAATGCAAGAAGAATCAAGTTGGTTATACGATCCATTTAACGTCTTCCGAATAAGAATCAATGGACAGTTGATCTTATTTATGTTAATAGAACGTTTGCTGGAGTTAGATTGTAGGATCATACAAGCTAACACAGATGGTGTAGTGTATATAGCTAAGGAAGAGAATCGTAGTAGAATTCAGGAAGCTATTGCAGAAGTAGAAGCTATTACACAACTTATATTTGAAAGCAATGATTATGAAGCGTTTTATCAGTACGCAATTAATGATTATTTCGGTATCATTAAGGGATACTCTGAATCCAAAGACCCTAATCTGATAGAAAAGAAAGGAATATTTATAACCGAGACCAAGCTTGGGAAAGGATTAGCACCAGTCGTAATTCCTAAAGCGGTTATAAATTATTTTCTTACAAAACAACCAGTTAAAGAGTTTATAATGTCTGATAAAGATATTAGAGATTTTGTAATTGGTCAACGCGTAGCTAAAAAGTTCGATGTATATCACGGAAGTGAGAAAGTACAGAGAATCAATAGGTTTTACGCATCTACAAACGATTATTATTTATTCAAGAGAAAATATAATGAGAAGTTAAAGGGATTTGAATTTTCTTATCAAGGTAAGAAAGTTGATGTTAAAAAATATACAGACATAAACCTTTTGACAGAATCAGGAGTTACTATCTTGAATATGTATGACGAAAAGCCTATAGAGCATCGTCATATAAACTATCAGTACTACATTTCTAAAGCGAGTAAAATTATTAGTGAGCTTACGAGTGTACAACTGAGTTTGTTTGACGATCAGACTTGTTAACCAAAGAGTATAAAAGTATGATTATTGAATTAAACACAAAACTTCTGGATTATCCAGATAAACTAAATTTAAATCAATTAGTCTTCCTAAGTATGGTATTGGATAAGAATCAAAAAGCCAATAATCAAGACGTCCGCAAAATTGTCAGCCTAATTAGCGACGACGAAATATCATACTTAATCGAACAAGGACTTATTACCTCGATAGAGAGAGGGAATTCAATTACATATCAAGAATCTGAAAAGCTTACAGCTTATATCGAACCAGATCGTAGCTATTTTGATCAGTTTTACGATATGTACCCAGTTTATGTTGTTCGTCCAGATGGAGAAAAAGTCTATCTTAGAACGAATAAGAATAAATGCAGAAATCTTTATAACTCCTATGTTAGTAAAAGCTATACCAAAGCTGAACATATTAACAAATGCTTAGTTAAGGAACTTGAGAAGAAAACCAAATTGGGCAAAATAGGATATATGAAGACTATGTGGAGATGGTTACAAGACCATCAGTGGGAAGAAATTGAAGAAGAGATGCTGAATGAACAGCAAGAGCAAAATACAGAGACATATGGAACAGAACTTATCTAATTTGATACGTCCTATGTCTGTAGTTGCGAATGAAGCTGTTCAATATATTGCAGGCAGACGTGAACATAAAATCGTCAGCTTAAAAACAAGATGGAATAAGTTTAATAAGCAGTGTATGGGCGGAATAGAACCTAACACTGTACTTACCATTGCAGGTATCTCTGGAAGTGGAAAGAGTTCGTTTGCGAACTTGATTACCACAGACGTGATTGATTTAAATGAATCAGAAGATGTTATAGTACTAAACTTCTCTTTAGAGATGGTTGGTTTTAGGCAGGTTGGAAGGACGCTCTCAAATAAGCTAAGGAGAACGACTTCGACTCTGTATAGTTCTGAAAAGGACCTGGACGACAATACCTTCAGAATGGTCGTATCGGTAACCAATAAGCTAAAGGAGTACCCTATTTACTTTGTAGATAGCCCTACTACTCCCACGCAAGTTAAAGATATAATATTTCAATTCTATGATACGTATGTTAAAGGAACTAACAAGCATTTCTTGATAGTATACGATCATGCGTTACTAACAAAACAAGTAGGATCTGTATTAGAGACTATAAGTGAGTTAGAAAGAGTGTTCATACAAGCTAAAAAGCTACCAATGACAAGCATTATACAGCTTGCCCAGATGAACAGAAACATAGAATCTTCTGAGAGAATAAACAATCCGACAAGTCATTATCCTATGAGAAGTGATTTGTCATCATCAGACGCTATATTTCAAGCAAGCGATTACGTTTGCGTTATACATAGACCAGAAATATTGGGCATCCAAGAATACGGTCAGAATCATTTACCTACTTCTAACAAAGTATACATACACATGTTAAAGAACCGCGATGCGGGAAAACCATGTATACTTGAATTCGAGAATGACCTTGCGTTCAATAATCTGATAGAAGTATAAGCGTCAATTGTAAAACATTTTAAGGCTGAAATTTTATGAATACATATACTTTTACAACTGGCAACAATAGTAACAATAATACTAAGAAGTTTTTCACATTTTCCTTTCTCAAGAAGAATAAGCCTACAGACTATTCTAAGGTTCTTGATGATCTTATTCTTGACAATCTAATGGAGACTAATTCATATCTCAAGGATTACAAGACTAAGATGGAAGATGCAAAGATTTTCGAGGCCAGCACCGCTTCACTGAAGGGCAAAGAGTTTGCAGAAGCGGCATCATTCCTTGCTAACTATAGTAAGAAGAAGACTTTCCCATTTACATTTGGTAAGGTTTACAAGCTTGCGGGCATTCCAGTTATCTTCTACGATGACGAGATTCAGATTGACCGTGACATTTACACATACGACGATTTTGAGAATCTTGCATTCTTGAATACGTTGAGTGCTCCAAAGAAGAAGCTCATTATTGATATTTATACTAACAGTCATAACATCAATATTGAGATTAATAAATAATCTAAAACCTAAGAGTTAATGATTACATTACCTACATCTAAAGTTCCAGCAGTTTCAGTTAATCCACGTTTCTTAATTATCTATGGTCGTCCAAAGTCTGGTAATTAAAGATGTGTATTATATTTTTGGGCAACCAAACAGTGGTATATTACATTAGTAATTCATGACTAACGATATAATAAACGATTTAAAAGAAGCAGAACAAGAGTACGCTTCAACATTTCTCGGACTAAGAGAAATTGCTAAAAACCACAATGTACAAAGACAAGTCTTAACAGGATGGTTATTAGCAAAAGGATATACCATTGAAAATAGAAGAGCTTTGAAATCTTTCAATATTCATTATTTTGACGAAATTGATACAGAAGAAAAAGCATATTGGTTGGGTTTTCTATTTGCAGACGGAGCAATAACACAATATCAACACTCTTACGATATTGAGCTAAGTTTGAAAATAGATGATAAAAATCATGTAGCTAAATTTGCAAAAGCAGTTGGAAAATCCTATATAAATAATAATAGTACATACAGAAGCAGATGTACACTTGGAAGTAAACATATGTTTAATGTATTATCTAATTATGGATGTACTACAAGAAAATCTTTAACACTAAAATTTCCAAACCAATCTATATTTAAAGACAAACGTTTAATAAGACATTTTATTAGAGGATATGTTGATGGAGACGGTTGTTTGAGTTGGGGAAATAAAGAGCATACGAGATGTGCAATCAGTATATTAGGGACAAAAGATTTTTTAACATCAATTAGGAATATATTTCCAACAAAAACAAAACTACGTAATAATAGTAAGCAAAACGAAATTACAAAAGTATTAACTTACAATGGGAAATTAGGTTTTGATTTTGTAAAATGGCTATATCAAGACTCGACAATAAGTCTTGACAGAAAGTATAATATATATTTAGAATATTGCCGTCTATACGAGTGATTGTATAGATTATTATTGGGCAAATACGGTGAAGTTTAAATGATAACACCGTGGTAAATTCAAAGATAGCGAAAGGCTTTGAATCACCGTACAGCGTAGGGATTGAATAAATATAATATCCCCAAGAGTGCCCAACTCTGTTTTTAACAGATGAATATGTACGCGGGACTTATACAATAGAGAAGTATAAGAAGTTAAGATAAAAAACTTAACGATAACAAGTCGAAGACATCAGCATTGGCACAGTTAGAAAATAACTTGATCATAGACTTAGAAGGTGGTTCTACGTTTATTGATGCTATGGCAATACAATGCCGTAACATTAGTGACTTAGGAGAAGCTGCTCAAGCCATTAGAGCTAAGAATAAAGAAGTAGGGCATAATTTCTATAACCGTATTACAATAGACAACGCTACTCGATTAGAGGAGATTTGTTTAAGTTATGCTGCTACTTTGTATCGTCAAAGTCCAGTTGGAAAGAATTGGAAAGGAGACGATGTTCGTACATTACCTAACGGTTCTGGCTATTTCTATATTAGACAGGCAGTACGTAAGGTAATTGACATGTTTAAAGAGCTTTGTGATGAATTCATATTGGTCGGACATGTTAAAGATGTACAAATTGATAACAACGGAGAAGAGTTGTCAGAAATGGCACTTGACTTAGTTGGAAAGCTCTCTGCAATTATATGTGGAGAAGCTGACGCAGTAGGTCTT
>ENA-OWLZ01000041-OWLZ01000041.1-metagenome-genome-assembly--contig:-NODE-41-length-32707-cov-11.187676_pt1 | contig 32707 bp, 44 predicted proteins | sample MGYA00245341_ERZ651117 | MGnify/ENA primary metagenome ERZ651117 (study PRJEB26857, sample SAMEA4031763) | metagenome | biome: human; feature: oral; material: saliva | place: Philippines | collected 2014... | reverse complement strand
CCTCAAAAAGTGTAGCCAGATTGTAGCCATTGTAGAGTATTTAGGGAGTATTTACGGGACAGTAGATATTTAGTGGGGATAGGCATATATTTTGGCAAGCCTAAATTAATCCAGCAAAACGAAAAGTAAGTGCGTTGTAAAACGAAAAGAGATATTTTGTTGCAAAACGAAAAGTAACAATTCTCAACACGCACACAATAGTAAAAAGGTGGCAAATTCTTGCAAGACTTGGATAATTCTGCAAGATTTTGCCACCTTTTAGATTATACGTTAAGTTCAAACTTTATATCTTCATTACCACCGAGAAGTTCTTTTGTAGGTTCTATATTGTTTTTATAAATGTGCACATTAGCAAGATTGAGCGTTATAGACTTTAAAGGGAGTCCTATTTGCCTTGACATTAAATAAAGATGATAAATGTCTGCTGGAAGACCTAAATTAGCATCAGAACTTCGCTGAAAGGCTGATATTACAAGTTCACCTTCATCTATTTGGAACTGTACAAGGCTAAGACAGGGTGCTTGATTAGTTTCTGCACCAGTCTCGCCTAAGAACAATACATAATTTTTGCTGCTACGCTTTTCACGATTTATCTTCTCTATTAGTGGAGGCAATTTCTCCAGATATGTAGGATAACTATTGACAAGGATTGAACCACAATAATCCCACCAAGCAATACCTGCCTTACGATACTTTTCAATCTGCCTTTCACCTTTCATGAACAGTTGTAGCTCATCCTTTAGCTTCCTACGTGCTATACTGTGAGTTTCGAAGATGTCGAGTAAGTCTGAAGGAGTAAGTGTTAGCTGTTCGTTCAACAGATACCTAATTTCCCCTTTCTTGTTACACTGTTGCTTTCCAGTATGGATAATCCTGTCTAAAATCTTGTAGTATTTATTCATCGTTTTATCAGCATTAGAATAGCATTTAATCAGCATTCTTATACAACATCATATCTGTATAAGTTGAATTATAGTTCATGCGAGCATTGAATTCCACCTTAGTACACTTCTCGAATGGGTTTCCAATATGCCTATTTCTACCTATCCAATCACAGAGTTCAAGTATAGACGACTTATTGCTTGTGAAGTAAACAAATGAATGTCCAACAAGAACCGACAGTACATCGAGGTAATCTGCAAGCTTCCAATACATCTTATAAGTACCAACTTCTGTGCTGAGGTAAGGAGGATCAACCAAGAACACGACATTGGGTGTGTCCTTATATTGATTAAAAACTTGTTTATAGTCTGCTGAAACAATTGTCAAACCATCCAGATAGCCATCACAAGGAGGATAATCAGAAGAACGAATATTGTTATACAACGTTTCCTTAAGCATATCATCAATGCTTAAACAATATTTCATCGAAAATAAGAGAGAAGAGGATATAGTGATAAAATCCAGATAACCATAACGCTCTTGATGCTTAATTAAGCACTCAAATATCCGTTTACGTACTTCTCCTACGATAGGCTTATGCTTAGGCAAATCGTGAACTATCTTTCTAAGTTCTGAGAGTAGCTCATTAGTCTGTGGCACGTGTTCAAGACGTAGTCTATAACCATCAAAATCGTTATATACAACCTTTGAATGTGGTTTCTCGGACTTCGTAATATGTGACAACAAACCACTGCCTCCGAATAAATCAACAAATGTAGTTCCGTCTGGGAATTGTTCTAATACTTTCTTAAACTCTTTTGCGAACATCCGCTTCTGACCTACAAATGGAAGCGGAGCTGAATAATACTTTTTCTTTGTCATGATGCAAAGGTCGTAAGTTTTCCTTTCACAAACATAAGCGTATATACTGATTACACTGCAAACAAATTGCAGTCGGTTTAAAATCGCTTAATAAGAGCATAAACTTTACGCTCGCTAATAGCATATTTCACGGCAAGTGCTGCCACTATGTAAGATACTTTTTCACGATTTTCCAACATTCGTCTATATTCTGTATATAAATCTATATAGTTTGTGTCATCCAATCTAACTCCAGCAATATAGAGGTTTCTTAATAGTTCCCTGTTAATTTTTACAATCTCAATTATCTTCATATCTAATAAATTTCGTAAATTTGCAAAGCCAATCACTTTTTATTATACAACAAAACGCCACAAGAGCGAGCGAGGATATTTGCCCCCGGTCGCGCTCTTGTGGCGTACGTTGTTAAAAGTGATTGGCGTTGCTTATTAACAGGCTGGGGGCTTTTTACCCCCTCCCCACGTAAAGATACTTTATTTATTCATTATATTTATATAGAGAAAGTGTGTAGTGTTGTTTTCATTACATCTAAGAGGATACTTGCCATTCTCTTATATCCTTCTTCTGTTGGATGTAGACCATCTTCCATCAGTGTTGAGATATTGTGTTTATTGATATTACATAAATGAAACCAATCACATACAGGGAGACTTTCATATTTTCCAATCTCAATCATAGCATTTGCGAAATCTTCTTGATAAGCTCCAGTTCCATTATATCTGCCGTCCCAGTCTTGTGACCCACTTTTTGCTTTTGCGAAGTTTATGAGGATTATAATAGCCTTTGGATTTACCTCATACACCTTATCGATAATACTGCGCATAGCACCGTAAAAACCTTTCCCTGTTTTGTTTTTGTAATCATCGAAGGTTCCAAGAGATCCTGCCCACCAATCATTAATACCCTCTTCAATTGTGTACACGTCAGCCTTTACAATCTGTGAAACTCCATTTTTTGCAAGGCTGCCACTTACAGCGTTATTGGTGAATTTTGAGAAATTCAGAACGCTTCTGACGTTCGTTTGGTATCCAAGCATATTGTTATTTCTTGCAGAAATAGATGTACCAACACTACACCAATGTAGAGGTATAGTATTACTTGCATTATCCTTGTCAGATGAAACTATTAGCAGTTTCTTATAGCTCTCAATATCAAAGTGTACGTTGACATTCAACGTCATGTCGCCGTATGCATAACCTCGCTTGCCAAGCATCCTATATTTTGTCGCAACTTTGGTTGCAAATTTTGGGGCAACTCCATCAAAAAAAAAGCCGACACTACAACCTCGTGGTATTACAATATCTGTATCAGTCGCTTGGTGGACACTTTGCAATGTAGGACATCCTCCATTGACATCATCTACATAAAATATTCCAATTCTTCTATCGAGCTTAGAGCCTCCATTAAAAGATTTTATAATTCCCCCAAGTTCATATTTAACAGGAAAAACAAGGAAATCACTAACTTCAGCAGCAGTACCTTCTGAAGAACTAATATCACCAACTACTTCTTGTAATTTAACTTTTCTATAGCGTACACCTAATAGTTCTTCATCAGTAGTGGGGTATTTTGCAGTGTTGTATGCTACGGAAATACTATCTATATTTGTAGTTGAAGCACATACCTTAACTTGCGACCACTTCTCTCCGATTCTTGTATAGGAATTACTCTTTACTTGTGTTATAAATGTACCATTTGTATCATATACACAAATACCACAATAGCCGTCATTACCATATACACCCAATGGTGAACCTGTAATTTTCAGAAACAGACCATCCTTATATGTAGGAAGAAGAAATTCTTTTATTACAAAGCTATTGTTAGAGACCATACTTCCATCATTTTTTAACAAACTATTTAGTTGTGATATGCCTTCTATCTCCACATCATCCGACCAAATAGCATCTATACCATTGATGCTATCATGTATAGAGTTTGTCACAGCTTTCTGAGACATCACTTTTGTAGCACTATCGCCTGCCTCCTGCGCAATAGAAAGAGTCGTTCCACCACTAACCTTTCCCATCAGCAGCCACCCTGGCTTCTGATATGCATAAATATTTCCATTCTCAGAACCACCTGCATGTGCATCATCATAGATGCTTACTAACTGACCATATCGGAGAGTCTTGCCATTAGTCCCGACTGGGTCTGTATCAGCTTCCATAGTAGACTTAGACTGATAAACCTTTTTAATACCAAGTCCATCAGCAGACTGCTCCAATGAAGCTATGTATGCTAATGTATCCTCGTGCAGCTTACCAACCTCTTCAGGCGTAATGCTGTCTACTTGACTCTTCTCTTTGAGTTCTTTTGCTCTCTTGAGCAGGCTGTATATTGTATCCATTACTGTGTTTATTTTGGAATGATGAAATATGTATTAATTGGACAGTTTGCTGGAGAAGGGAGACTGGATGCTCCCAAGCTTCCTATGAGTTTTCCTTTTCCCGATAGCACTTGGATGTGAACAACCTGCTCCTGACCATTGTCTGAGCTTACTCCTACAACAATAGCACCAGAGACAACAGGTGGTACTGACACTCGTGTCGTAGGGTATTCGAAGATTACTCCAGGACCATCAGTCCATTCTGACTTGTCACTTCGTACATCAACCTTTATAATAGTATAGTCAGATCTCACTTTAGATTGTATTTGTCCTGAGTAACCATTCCTCAGTACCCACGGCATATCATTATATTCTGTTTCAGACAACTTAACAACTATTGATGGAGCTATAAGGTCAAAGAGCGTTTTCAATTCACTGACATTAAAGACACCTTCTGTCTTCTCAAATGTTAAGAAAGCCTCTGCAGTTTCTCTACAGGCACGTTCCTGGCCATCCTCAAATGTGCGTACATCAGAAGTAGATTTTCTAACACCAACATATAATGGATCATTCCAACTATGAGCAACCAGTGTAGTTTCCTTTATCTCATAAATGATTCCATCAAGCACCAACCAGTTCTTCTTAGTTTGAAATGTAGTAGTTTTATCCCCTTCATTAAGTTTCTTCAACTCTCCTTGAAAGCGTTCAAGCAGAAAGGCTGACGTATTAGCGCCAAGAACCTGAAGAAGTGCAGACATCTGATTAGTTGGATTCTCCTGCAATGTTTTGAGATCATCGATGTAGAGGGGCTGCCCACCCTCACTAAAGAGCATCTTATTCATATTCGTATATTTCTATGCGGAAAGATCGTCCCGCAGGTTTATAATGATTCAATAGGTTTAATATAGTTGTTAAATTCTGTCCTCCATACTTGTCTTCTGAAGCATTTGTAGAGGTACATAAGAATGACGGCACATAGACAACAAAAGAGGCCTCTTTGGGAACGTCGTCATAAGCTCTGACGTACAATGGAGAACTACCGCTCACATAGACAGGAGCGAGACCTTCGCTCTTAAAACGTAAAGCTGTCTGAACCTTCTGGTCAGCAGAAACGATGTAAATTTGATGCTCTGAAAGAAAGAAGGCATCATTTAGGGTCTTCTCTATATACTGAACACCTGCCGTTATGTTGAGACGATTCAACACATGAGAACGGTAGCTATAGAATTGGTTATACAAGTCCCTTATTCCACGCAGCATCGCTTTGAGTAGTGCTACGATCACTTTGCTTCTCAATATTGGAGGCAACAGCTGAAAGCCAAGTTTGATGATATCTAACTTATACCACATAGTTCAATGTATTTCTTAAGTTTACAGTAACAAAGCTTCCGCCAACAGCGGTGTAATTATTACCGCTGATTTCTTTATATACAGTTCCATCTGTGCTGTACTTACAGATATGCAGTTCCACATCCAGCACACCTTCCACATTCTGTATAGCATCAACCAATTTCGTCTTGTTGAAAGTGCCTCCATAGATAATCTTTCTGACATAGGTGTTCACAGCATCCTCTACAGCATAACAGCCATCTGCTATTCTTACACCTGTTCTGTCAATCACCAATGGGTCGACGTGTATAGTTGCATTGATACTTATTCTATCTGCAGGCAACGAGCGAACAGAGAGCACAACACCGGCTATTTTAACACGATTCAAATACTGTTTGAACGCTGTTAAAACATCTTCTGAAAGAATAGCCGGCTGTCCTCCTGCTTCAGCAGAAGCAAGAATCTCTACAGAAGTTCCTCTATCGCGTACAGCAACATATTTAACAAGTCGCTTCTTCTCGTTTTCCTGTTCGTAGACATATTGTTGCGTCGCCTCATTGAAGACCAAAGCATCACCATACTGAAACTCTTTTGCGATTTTATAGTACCAAGGTACACTTGCTACAACAGCACGACTAATCTTATCGTCTACATCCGCCTTGAACTGGTCGAATATAACCTCCAGTACGTGACTGCAGGCAGCAACTATATAAAACAAGATGTTCTCAATACTGACCGCTGAGAAACTATCGTCGAAGGTGTCATTCTCTGATAGTCCGTATCGTTCTCTTACTGTAGCATCTGCCATAAAGGCATTTGTCATTGTTTGTTTTATCTCTGCTATACTACGAGCCATATTTATCCACTTTAATTGAATTGTGGTGCAAATTCACCACCGAACACCCTTAACTTGACATCTGTCATACCCCTCTCTGTCGCTGGAGATACATCATTAGCCTTGCAATACTGTTGTATTAATCGGTTGTAACTTACGTCAGGAAGTTGCAATCTGCTTCCAGCCTCTAACGTATCAGTCATACCAATAGCGTTAGCAGCAGCCAGAGCTGGCAATGCTTCCAGCGAGCCATACTCCTGTATGGCTATATCAGCCAAGGTCTGACCATCTTTTACTTGAACTTCCATCTTATTACGAAATAAAGAGCTAACATCACAAGGACACCGAATGCGACAAAGCCTGTTTCCATCGCACGCTTTTCAATCCAGCTCAAATTCTTTTCCTTGTAAATAATCTTTGGTTTCTCTTTATATTGTTTATGATCCTTATCGTGTATCGTTATGCGGATGGTGTCATGCACTGGTGTCAGACCTTCTACCTTAGCTCCTGGCAGACTTTCTAATATGTGTGTGAGGATACCGTTATGTATTCTTGCCGTTGAGCGATATAAGGCATTCTGCAAGACAGAAACAGAGTCTTTCGTTGCACGCTCCTGATGATACTCAGGTAATGCAAGTGACACTGGTGTCAAACGTTCCGTAACCCTTATAGTATCGTGACTGACAATGTGCAGCGTGTCGGTGCTAACACTCTCTACAGGCACATAGACTTTATGCGAGCAAGCTGAGAAAAGAAAGGCAGTAAGGATAACTGCTAATAATGCTTTAAATGTTTTCATATTGTTGTTGTTAGATGTTTGCGTACTCAGTCTTTGCATCGAAACAAGGGCAAGCCTTAATATATTCGTTAGAGGTAATTCTACCATCGTGGTTCAAGTCTGTCGAGAAGTCACGATGGCCTTGAATTACAGCTACAGGATATTTCTTGTGTAGCATACTAAGCAGTGTGCGAAGACTTGCTTTCTGTGCATCTGTGCGGTTGTCTGCTGGCTTGCCCATTCTGTCTATACCTCCAATATATGCTACATTGATAGAAACGGAATTAAAACCCTTCACGCCATTGCTCACCTTGTCTTCATCAAGCAGCTGTGTGATTCTGCCGTCTGGTGCTACGACATAGTGGTATCCAGGATTAACCCATCCTTTACGGAGGAATTCCTGTCGTAGGCTCTCAATAGTCTGTGACTGATGGCTCGCAGTACAATGCACTGCAATATACTTAATCGTTCTCATTCTTCCTCCTTTCCGTTCTTAGAGTTGACAACTCGGTCGATGTAATTTCTCACATCTCCCCATTTACTCTGAATGTAGATACCCACACCGAAGATTGAGCCGGCATAGACCAAAGTCTGCGACACATACCACAGCACGCTGTCTTTAACATCGCCCCCATTAAAGAAGAAACTCAGAAAAGCCATTGCCACACCACTTGCAAGCAGAAATATGGCTGAGCCGTATTGTATCCATTCCTTCGTGTTTCTTTGCATATTGCTTAAGTTTAATATTGTGCATCTATTTCGATGCTTTTGGTTGTTATTTTTATATTAGTCACAGTTTGTCTGTCCATCTCCAGTACTTCGTTTTAAGCTCCTTACGAAAGGTGTACAGATTGATGAGTAAAAAAAAGAGTAGACAAGTTATTTGACCATTAACCTGCCTACTCATCAACTTATCTACTCATTCTTTTTTACATAGTTCCTTCCCCTGAAGGAACAGGTCCTACTGGTTCAGGTCCTACATGCTCACCTCCACCTGTCTTCTGTTTCTTCTTTTTCTTGGCAAGGGTGTAGAGTGCAAACTCACGCACATTGGCATCGCCAGTGAGCTTTGGCGTACGGAGTACTCCCGTTGCCCGACTACGCAGTTTTACGCTCTTGATGTTCTTTGCAGGCAGGAAGTCTTCCACAGAAGCTGCACCCTGTGTGCGCAATCCAGCCGAGAAGATAGCGAGGTCGTCAATCTTGACGTTCTTTCCGTCAATAATGATTTCCTTGATGCAAGCCACCATATCGCGCAATACACCATAGATGCAACCTTTTGAAAAAGGCACATTGTGCGTAGCCATGTAGTCGGCAAGCTGGCGGAGGTCGATGGTCTCTTCGCTTACGGCACGTGCATAAAACTTCTTATAGCCCGCACTCTTCTTGTTCTTGTTCTCGTAGATTTTGTAACGAATCATAATTGTTTTTCCTTTCTTTACTTATTAATTAAACATTTTGTTTTCTCTGTGTGTAATCACATTGCAAAGATAGGAAGGGTGCGAGAGTGGGTAAAGGTTTTCAGCGGTTAGCAGGGGTTAGCAGATATTTTTACTTGTAATAAGATTTCCAAGTAATTTATTGCAATGATTAAATATGTTTTGTATTTTTGTATCCAAATATAATTTTACATGAAAAGAGCAACTACAATACCAGAACAAATTAAACTTTTAAGAAATCGTGGAGTACAGATTAATAATGAAGCGAAAGCAAAGGAAAATCTATTGGATATAGGTTACTATCGCTTAGGATTTTACTTCTTTCCTTTTGAAATATCATATCCTAATCTGAATAACCGAAATCATAAGATGAAAGCTAATACATGTTTCGAAGATGCCGTTACACTCTACTACTTTGATTATGATTTGCGTAACATGCTTTTAAAATATATCAGCAGAATAGAAGTTGCTTTTCGCACTTACCTTACCTATATATTAAGCAAACGATATAAAAACATTCCTTGTTGGTTTGTTAGTCCGAAAGTTGTAGAGCAGTTGTTCATCAGCAAGTTCAACAATAAATGCTATAAGGAAGTGAAACGCAACATAAATATAAAACGACATCACAAGAAACATAAGGGTAGCATTTATGCTCCAGCATGGAAAACGCTTGAACACATGACGCTTGGAAGTGTGCTGTTACTCTATAATAATTTGAAAAAGACAGATGATCAGCTACTCATTGCAAAGCATTTTCAGATAAATAAGGTCGCTGTTTTTAAAAACTATATCGAGGTTGTAAGATGTATACGCAATGTTTGTGCCCATGGTGCCGTGTTATACGATGTGCGGCTTCATCAGATGGTAAAGAAAGGACCTGCTGGGAAAATTACACAAGGCGAAGCGTATAGCCTTGGTGGTGCAATAAAAGTGATAGCCTATCTTATTGGTGCTATCTCGAAGAATCGGCAGCACGACTTTGTTATAGAACTGAATAAGGCTTATACTACATTAAAAAATAACTCTATCAACTTAACACCAACAGTGGAACAAATTACACACATGAAGTGGGAATTGTCTGATATAGCATCACTTGAAATCTAAAAAATAATTAAAAAATATCGAAATAGAGTATGCTTATATTGTGATATAAAAACAAATACATATCTTTGCATCGTATAAAGTGCTGGTGAATGCCCCTGTCGCACCATCAACACTCTAAAAGGATTAAAAAACAATGGCTTGCACCCTCGTTGTGCAAGCCATTATTGTTTTATCTATGTATTAAGGTTATACCAGAACCTTATTGTCTATCTGATTCCTTTTTATAGTTCTAAGGTAAGCAAGAATACTGTCAGTCTCTGCTTTTTCCATGCTTTCTTGGATATATTGCCAATGAAGTGAACCATCGGACTCCACTGGCAAAAGAATTTTTTGTCTGCGCATGCGTTGCGTGTTGAACTTATAGCCGTATGCAAACTTGCGTCTTTGGCATGCTATGGCCGTAGAGAGAAAAAGTAATGTGTGACGATTGTTGTGCTTGTTAGCCTTCCAGCGTACACGCTTCACATCGTCAGAGAACAAAGCTTTATAAGGGTGATAGAAGGCAAAACCGACACTGCCATTATAGTTCACTCCAAGTACATTCTTGTCGAGGCTTTTATTTATGATTGAAGTAAACGCTGTTAGTCCATTATTTGATTCTGACGCTCCAATGAAAGGTGTTGTACCTCCTATCATTTCAGCCTTAGTAAGACGCTTACCATTATCAATAGTTACAATGTCATCAAGGCAGAAGGATTCCCATTTTACCCCCCCCGATTTAGATTTATTAACACTTGTACGCTTTTCAAATACTTGTAGTGTAGTTGATAAAATGTCTTCTTCTATTTTTTTCATGAATGAAGACATAAATTCGAAATCTATTTCTCCACTTTCTGTAGCAGGAAGATAAAGGCGGCTTTTTTTCAATCGTGTAAGTGTAGCACCATAACTCCCCCAACTGAATTTTGCAACCAGTTTTTTTATTGCCACGATAAGAAATAGTGCATTGTATTTATCAAGTTTATTGTGGCGTATTATCTGAATATTTTGTCCAGTATAAAAGGAAGTTGGCTGATAGAAGACTGTCTGTGTATCAAGACCTATAGTAATGACATTTCCATTATCCATACAATATCTTTCAGATTGATTACCGACAAACATATCCATACCATTTGTTGTATCAGTACGTGTGATATATGGATAATTCCCCTGTATGTTTGTGAGTTTATTCTTATCTATGCCACTTTGAGTAGCTTTAATGGAAAATTCTTCACCAAATACAAACTCTTTCCAGTTAGAATGTAAAGAATTACCCCCCCGTTTACATTTATTAACTCTTTTTCTATCAGTCTCTTGCATAATCTTTCTATTGTTGGTTTAAGCAGTTGTTGTTCTTTTTGGCGCATATATGCTTCCATGAAGTCCCAATCGGGTGCACCTCCTGACTTAACAGGTAATTTTAATTTCGATTTAACCATCCTCTTTGGTCTCCATTTTCTCGCATAAGCAAAACAAACCCTTTGCTGCTCTATGCAGCAAATAAGAAACATGGCTATATGTCTGTTGAGTTTATGATGTTTCAGATAAAGAGGATTAACATCATGTGTACATGTAAATCTATGTTTTTGATAATAAGCATACCCTACGGATCCATTATTTGTTACACAAATTGCATTACCAGAAAATATTTTTTTTTCAATAGGTTCGTTCTTTCCATAACCTATTTTTGAGTTTGCTTCTATTAAGGGAAAAGTTGTAAATCCAGTGAAGCCATTGTTAGAATCTGAAGCACCAATAAAAGGAATATTCCCATCCTTTGGACAAGGTGGCTTTTTGTTATAAAACCCTTTCTTTATTTCGAATATCTTGCAAAAATCAAACTCTTTCCATTCTCTGTCGTCCAGTTTATTCATCTTCCTGTCCTCCTTCCTCTATATCATCAAACAAATATCCTCGCCCATGAGTAATCATGTTGAACTCAAAGGTGAGATAATCAGCCATAGTCTTCTCAAAGTCAGCTTCTGTAGGTATCTCATCGTTAAAGTAGTAGAAGGCGTGCAGCCACTCGTCTTCGGCTTCGATAGTTGTTTTTACGCAGAAGCGAGTCTCTGCTTCAGTACGACCAAACCATACGTCGAGTAAATGCTGACGTTTATCTTTCGCAGAAGGTGTTTCTATAAGTCCAATGTGAGGACTTACTACAAAGCCATCGTCTTCAAAATTGATGAATCGGCACTGATGGTTCTTCGCATGAGGTATGCCAGCAGTAAAAACAGCAATGCAAGGATTTACACCTACCCCGTAGAAAGTATCCTTATTGAGCGTTATAACCCCTTCAAGTGTGTGATTTTTTAGGATATTTGTTTTGATATTACTTTCCTCCTTACTCTTCCCTGTAAACGACGACTGAGGAACAATTACTACACAGCGCGCTCCTTCTACAAGAGAATTAAGGAGATGCTCTGTGAAGTTAATCTCGTAGAGTGATGGATTAGCTTTAGACCCTTGTGAGTAGGGAGGATTCATCATTCCCACAGTGCACCCCTTGAGTTGTAGTTTAGAAGGACTCTCACGTAGAAAGTCAAGGTTGTGCAAGTTACTCTTTCCATCACCACGCAAAATCATATTAGTTGTGGCGATAGTGAACATATATGATTGCAGTTCGATACCAAAAAGGCGGTCGCGGCGTATGCTTCGACGCAAAGTTTCGTCATCGGTTTGCTTCACCATTTTATGCATGGCTGCTATAAGGAAACCTGCCGTGCCACAGCAGGGATCAAGCACTTTATCCTCTGTGGTGAGCTGTGCCAGTTCGCAAAAAAGCTCGGTAATATGTTTTGGTGTCAGTACAATGCCAAGTGTTTGCCCATCGCCACCCGAATAAGACATGAATTCGCCATAGAAGCGACCCAAATAGTCTTCGGCAGAGTTGTGATAGCGTATGTTCTTAAAAATGCTCTTATATAGGAACTCGGTGTAGTGTCTTAGTGGAGTTTTACCGAGATTTTCATCTATCTCATTAATTTTTGTTGTATCTTTAATAACTGCAAATTGAGAGATTAGTTTGTCGCGCTTGGTATCAGGAGTTACGTTGGCACGGTAAAGGTTACTTTTTATAGCCTCACATATTTTCTGCCCATCAGTCTTTATGGTGTCGCCTACGAGACTTTCTATAGAAAAAGTCTTGTGTTCTATTTCGCGTAGCGCAAGCAAGATGCCAGATACTACAAGAGGTTTCTGCTCAGTGGTAAGGTTACCATAGTTCCGAAGGTCATTGTGCAGTGTAGCTGCGTCACTTAGAATTTCAGCAGTAGTTTTTTCTACATCTGTTGCTTCTTGGAGAATTTCACGAATATAAAACTCATCGATATTCGATGCATTAAATGATATAAAAGTTTCCACATCTGACAGTTGCTGATAGTCGCCACGGTCGTTGACGAACAGAGGTGTAATGCGGTGGTGCTTCTCGTCACCCGAAATTCCGAAAGCCAACATTTTCTTGTAGTTGGTATGTTTAGCAAGATGTAGGGCGTAGAAAAGAGCACCATTTACTGCAAAGTCTTTTACTGATTTAACGTCTTGTGCTACCACGCCATTGTTTTCGATAATGTGCTGGTCGAGCGAAGCTTTATCTTCTATAACTATCAAGAAATCTTTTACAACACCGCAGTACTCAGGAAAGCCTACGTTTCCTGTTCCTGCTTTTGATGCTGTTTTCAGAGCTTCGTCTATCTCTTTGATGTCAGAACCTTGTGCTGTGAGCTTAATGTCAGCTTCCTTAAGCAATCCATAAACCCATAGGTCGGTATTGGCTTCTTTTCTCTTTGCCATATAAAAAAAAATAAGTAATAGCTTTATTCTTTTGTATTCTGTTTGCAAAGATACAACTTTTTATGCTTTCAGACATATCATTATAAGACAAAAAAAGAGGGGTAGCCCATAGCCCCCCCCTCTATTGTTCTTTTGGTAAAGGTGCAGTCTAATGGTCGTAACCATTAGGTGCATCTGTTTTTCAGGCGCAAAGGTTGTACTATTTTTAGATACTCCAAAATCTCGTTTCCAAAAGTCCTCATGGTTCTCCCAATGCCTCGACAATCATCGCTACTTGCCGTGGAGTGAAGACACGTTGGTGGGGCGAGTAGCCGATTGCTTTAAGCCGCTCTGCCAAATCTGGGTAAAGATGTATCCATAGGGAGAGTTTCTGCCATGCTGCGCCTGGCGAGAGATGCGGATTGTAAGCCTGTGCCAGCTCAGTGCGCCCATAAGCACGGAGTCGGAAAGCCCCCTTAGGTTCCTCTTTAGGAGGGACTGTACGATAGTTGTGGTTGAGTCGTTCTTTGTTCATATATGTTTGATTTATAATATTGTCAGTATAATTAGTTCCTTAACTCTTCTACTATTACTTGGGATTTGCAACTAAACTTGCTTTTCTTCTTTTATTCTATCATTCGTTTTTTATTATCTATTTTATATGTGTCTATATGTGAGTCTGTATCTTTCAAACTATTACTCTATCGTTTTCAGTGCGTAAACTTATCACTTTTCAGTCGTAAGTGGGTCACTTATGGTTGATAAGTAAACAAGTGAATAAGTTAATTGTAGTGATAACTTGTTTACTTGTTTACTTGTCAACTCGTCCATATCGTACTCAAGATCGTTGTCAGTGCGCTGTTTTGTTGTGGCTGGCTTCTGTGTGCGGTTTCTCTCTACGTTTGAAGGAGCACCAGCGTTAGGAATGTGTACCTTGTGGTTCTCAACAAACGCAGAGTCGTCAACACTCTTAGAAGCAAAGGAGTTGTCAGGATAGAAGTTCTCAACAATGTCTGACTGCCAGATTTCTTTGTTTAATGCCATAGTTTCTTATCTTTTAAATTTGTATTGTATTTTTTACTCACGGTAGTCTACACCGAACTTCTCTTTGAACTTGGCTGCAAAAAGGTCCTTGTTCTGACTCTTCAAGTCACCAAGACGTCCTGCTTTGTCAAGTTCGTCCCAAGTTTTGTTGGTGAAACTGTCGCTACCAGTACCATCTGGATTGATGTACGAAGCAGCACGAGGCTTAGGCATCTGCTTGATGCTGTTCAAGAGTTCTTCTGTAGTAACACGGTCTGCAGCCATAAGCTTAACATAGTGTGCTTTCTGCTCTGCTGTAATACGACCGTCACTGATAGCCTTGTCAATGATAGCCTCTTGCTCTTTTGCTTCAGATAACTGAAGCTGCTGTTTGTACTCAGCATTGGCTGTTTCAAGAGCATCTACCTTGGTTGCCTTGTTTGCCAACTCTCTGACTTTGTTCACAATTGCAGCCTCATCATTGATATTGCTAAATGATGGGATGCTCTTTAATTGGTCTATTAATGCCATGTTTTGATAGTTTTTTGGTTGATTTGTCAACCTGTTATTGAAATATTGATATATCTCCTCATGAGTTGTTGGTGCTGGATTTCCGTCATCCTGCATATCATACACTCCATCTGCAAGTTTCATCTCAACTGCTTCTTGTGCACTTATCCAGTGATCGACCTCGTCAAAGAACTTTGCTGATACATCTTCTGCGCTCATTCCGCAACGTGCAGCAATCATACCAGCAAGATTACGTTCCAGTTCCTCCATTACTGTAGCCATCCTGCGCAGGTCTGAAGCATTTCCACACGTACCTCCACTTACGCTATGAAGCATAAGTTTAGCGTACGGACTCATGTAGAGTGGTTTACCACAGAGGGCAATAATAGCGGCAATGCTGGCAGCAACACCATCAACATATATATTAATGTCTGCCGTTGAAGTGCGAAGAGCATTGTAAATCGCTATTCCGCTAAAAACATCACCACCATTGCTATTGATGCGTACATCAATCTTATCATACTGACTTTGCAAGGCAAGTAGTTCACTGACCACTCGTCCGCTGTCTACAGGCTGACCATTACCGACTTCTCCATATAAGAGGATAGCTACAGTTCCATTACCAGGTATAATGTTGAAAAAGTTTGAACTCATTATTTCAATTTTTGATGCAAATATCATGTTTTTTCTGGGAGTAACAAAATCGTAAATTCATAGCGCAAACCGCTGATTTTATGGTGTAAACAGACAGTGCTGTTATAAATAATGGATTTCAAAAAGTCCATAAAATATAAGATATTTGCAAAAGATTTAGGCAATATGACAAAGACGAATATAGACAAAAAAGGTATTGCAAAGTCTCTCTATATGGAGGGAAGTTGCACACAAGAAGAGATAGCTGCAAAAGTCGGAACTACAAGGCAGACTGTCTCTCGCTGGGTGCGTGAAGGAGGTTGGGAGGAGCTTAAAGCTTCATTTACAATCACACCTGACCAGATTATAGCACAGTTCCAGCGACAGATTGTTGAAATCAACAACAATATTCAAAATCGTGAAGAAGGTAAGAGGTTTGCTACAGCTCAAGAGGCAGACGCGCTTGCTAAGCTCGCTGGTGCTGTCAAAAAGTTAGAAAGTGATGTTGGTGTTGCTGACTGTATTAGTGTCGCTATGCGCTTTCTCTCCTGGCTACGTCCTCTTGATATTGATGCAGCTAAGCAGTTTAACAACCTCTTTGATGCGTTCATCAAGGACCAAATGGCAAAAGCAAAATGACACAGGAAGAAAGACTTGCATTAAGGAACTGGGAAGAGTTTCACAAATCGTTCATCTCTGACATGCCTGTTGAGAATGGACTGTCAAGGCGTGACATTGAACGCAGACGAAAGGAACTGGAACAAGACCCTATTAAATGGATTCAGTATTTCTTTCCCAAGTATGCTAAATATGAATTTGCACCTTTTCACGTGCGTGCTATTCGTCGTATTATTGAACACGATGAATGGTACGAAGTGCTTTCGTGGAGTCGTGAGCTGGCAAAGTCCACGGTTTCTATGTTTGTCTTGATGTATCTTGCGCTCACTGGGCGTAAGAAGTTCATCGTGTTAGCTTCAGCAACTATAACTTCAGCAACACGTTTACTTACACCTTTCAGACTTAATTTTGAGAACAACCCACGTATTAAGCAGTTTTATGGCATTCAACAGCTTGTGGGACAATGGACGGAAACAGACTTCACATGTCGCTGTGGTGCTAAGTTTGTTGCACTTGGTGCTGGTAGTGCTCCACGTGGTGCAAGAAACGAAGCTGTTCGCCCTGATGTCATCTATCTTGATGACTATGATACAGATGAGGACTGCCGCAACCCTGAAACTCTTAAAAAGAAGTGGGATTGGTTTGAAGGCGCACTCTATCCAACACGTTCTATCTCTGAGCCGACTCTGATACTTTGGTGTGGTAATATCATTGCAAAAGACTGCTGTATTGCACGTGCTGGAGCAATAGCAAAAAACTGGGATATTGTAAACATTCGCGATAAGAGTGGAAAATCTACTTGGCCTGCAAAAAACACTGAGGAGCAGATTAATACAGTTCTTGCTGGTATATCTGCAAGAGCCGTACAAGCAGAGTACTTCAACAATCCTGTTTCAGAAGGTAAGATCTTCCGTAATCTTCCATTCGGGAAAGTCCCTGCTTTGTCTAAGTTTAAGTTCCTTATCGGATATGGAGACCCTGCTTATTCTGACAGCAAAAAGAAAGCGTCATCAACAAAGTCTCTTTGGCTTATTGGCAAGTACAAAGGTGTCTACTACATTATCAAAGGTTTTTTAGGTCACGAAACAAATGCGAACTTCATTGGCTGGTACTTTGAGCTTGCCAAGTATGTAGGAGGCAAGGCTACGGTTTATTGGTATATAGAGAACAATAAACTACAAGACCCTTTCTACGAACAGGTGTTCAAGCCGCTACTACGTGAGGAACAGCAGCGACGAAAAACAACTCTTTTTATACGTAGCGATGGACGAAAGAAAGCTGATAAGGCAACACGTATCGAAGCCAACCTTGAACCGATTGATCGTAATTGTCAATGGGTATTCAATGAAGAGGAAAAAGACAACCCTATGATGCAGGAGCTTATCAACCAGTGCAAACTCTTTGAGCTTAACTTACCATATCCAGCTGATGGACCTGACTCTCTTGAAGGTGGAATCACAATGTTAGATGAGAAGATGGCAGAGGTTGAACCCACTATAACTATCAGTTTTCATACAATGGATGAGCAAAATCCTTATAAGATGTGATTATGAATAACTTTATCAATATAGAAGACTACGATGCAAGTATTCACCGCGAGATACTTGATGCGCTGCTGCGTAAAGAAAGTCCAACTTATGATCCTCAGATAGTTGAGATATGTGAGGATAGAGCGGTAAGTGAGATGAGGGGGTATCTGAACAAGATTTATGATTGTAACGCCATCTTTTCCGTAAGAGGGGAAGATAGACACCCACTCATTCTCATGTTTGCGCTTGACATCGCTATCTATCATATCTTCACACAGCACAACCCTTATAAGATTGCGAAGATATGCCAGGATAGATATGAGCGTGCTATAGAATGGCTGAAAGGCGTAATGGGAGGAGACGTAACGATTGACGGTGCTCCATTGATGCCTGAAGATGAACTTAAGAACAATAGTCGTTGGCAGATACAAGCTGACGGCTTAAGACCAACATTGCTATGAACAGAAAAAAGAAAAACAGCCCTAAGCAAGGGAAAATAATACAAGGAGGAATGCTCGTTCCTCAAGGGACGAGACAGCCAGACATCGTTCTACAGATGCCTGAGATATTCATGTTTGACATGAATGCGTATATGCAATCTGTTAAGGCTGCAAGGGGAATAGATTTCTCCAATAGGGCACGCTTGTACGATATGTATGACAGTGCTTTTCTTGACCTTCACCTCTCTGGAGTCATTGCAAAACGTATGCGAGGCGTAACGAAGATTCCTATTGAGTTTAGAAGAAACGGTGTACCTGATGATGCAATCAACAAGCAGATAAAATCACCCTGGTTCAAACAGCTGAGGAAAGACCTTGTAATGTCAGAGTTCTGGGGCTTCACACTCGTACAGTTCTATCTCAATGATGAAGGTAATATCCGTTATGACCTTATCAATCGCAAGCACTATGACCCTATACATCGTAAGCTGCTCAAGTATCAAGGTTCAATGGATGGCGTGCCTATTGATGACTTCCCTGATATGCTTTTCGTTGGGAGCGAACGTGACCTTGGTATTTATGCAGAACTTCTGCCTGCTGTACTCTATAAGCGTGGTGATATGTCAGACTGGGCACAGTTCTGTAACATCTTCGGTATGCCTATTCGTGAGTACACTTACGATGCTGGAGACGAGGACGCTCGCCGTCGCGTCATCGCTGATGCACGCCGACAGGGAGCAAACGCAGCATACATCCATCCAAAAGAAAGCGAACTGAAACTTGTAGAGGCTGGCAATAAAACTGGTTCCAGCGATCTTTATAGAGCATTTGCGGAGTACTGGGATTCGAAGATGTCTATACGTGTGCTGGGAAATACGCTCACCACAGACGCTAAGTCAACAGGTACGCAGGCTCTCGGTTCTGTGCACAAGGAGGAAGAGGACGAGATGAACTCTGATGATCGTGATTTCATTCTTGACATCCTCAATTATGATATGCGTCCTATTTTCGCCTCACTTGGTTTCAATGTGGAAGGTGGTGAGTTCGTCTATGCGAAGAAAGACAAGATTAACCCAGCTCAACAGATAGACATCGTTCAGAAGCTTTCCTCAATGGGTCTTCCGATTGATGACGACTACCTCTATGAAACATTCTGTGTAGCGAAGCCAGACAACTACAAACAGCTGAAGGAGGAGAAAGAGGCTGTAAAGGCTGCATTCAGAGAGCAACTTGATTTGCAGGGTAATGATGATGACAAAAAGAAGCAAGACAAAAACACTGATAAAACAGCGTTCAAACAGCATTTGAAAAGTTTTTTCGGACTCGCCCCAGACAAAGGGGCGCACTTCTGATTGATACGCTCTATTATGGTGAACATTGCTCTTGCTCTGGTCATAGTCATTTCCACAACGAAAGCCCAGCTATCTCATTTAATGTTGTGCAAGCTTTTCTACAGAGAATCCATAACAAGCCTGAATTAGCTGAAGGCATTGATTTTAGGTTATGGTCGGCTGTTGTTAAAGTTATCAACGAGGCGACTGTGGAGGGACTTTCACAGAGCAACGCTGCAAGTACACATGACGAGGAGTTTTATCGCACCCTGCGCCATTCTAATGAGGTTTTCGCTGCATTCAAAGTACATTCATTGGCAGGAGAGGTTGCGAAGAACCTGCTGGACAGTAATGGTAAGCTGAAGCCTTTTCGTCAATGGGCTGACGATGTAAAGGGAATTACCTCACATTACGTCGGTGCGTGGCTTCGTACAGAGTATGATACTGCCGTTATCCGTGCACACAACGCTGCAGACTGGCGTGAGTTTGAACGTAACAAGGATATCCTGCCTAACCTACGATGGATGCCGACGACTTCACCAAGTCCTGAAGGGAGTCATCGTAACTATTGGACGGCAAAGCTTACTCTGCCTATTGATGATCCTTTCTGGAACAATCATCACCCTGGCGACCGATGGAACTGCAAGTGCTCGCTTGAAGCTACTGATGATCCTGTAAATCGTCCTGCAGATATGGATGCTCCTCTGCCACAAAAAGGACTTGAAAACAACCCGGGTAAAGATGGGCATATATTCAACGACACTCATCCGTATTTTCCTGATAAGTGTAGTCAATGTTCTTTTTATAAACCTGGTATTAAAGGGCGGATTACGACCCTCTTCATGAATAGGAAGAAGGATTGTTATAATTGTCCTTATGTAGATGCTGTTATTCCTAATGGCTTCTATCAGGACAAAGAAATGAGAGAAAGGCTGCTGATAAGTAACACTGCTGACAAGCAAGACTTAAATGCGAACATTAAGGTTTCACGTTCTCTTCTCTCTTCATTCCCAAATATGAAGATTAGAATACGACCACATATATTGGAAGAAGATGTAAGTAATCCTGAACTTGAAATAAATGGATTGATTGCAGATAATAAGATGATACGAGGAGAACAAGGAATAACTTCTGCTTTCCAAAAGGCTATTAAGCAAGGGTGTTCCATTGTTGTTATCGATTTAGATGCGAGACTAAAACGACTTAACACATTTGAACTTTCTAAGTATCTGAACAGAAGAAAAGCAGATTTTGAACAGGGTATAATAAAGGAAACCTATGTTGTTTATAAAGGTAAGGCTGTAAAGGTTATACCTTACACACAGAATAGGGTGGAAATAGAAAACGTTCTAAAACAATTAGAGCCGTAAAATACGGCTCTATATGGTTGGACGGCTGCGGAGCTTGAAGTTATCGCACTTATATGCAGACTCTCATCCTGATGCAAAAATAATGATTTATTCTGATACAACAAACATTTTCGACAAAAAAGTGAAGAAATGGATGCAAAAGAAATAGAAAGGCGTATCTCACGTGTCAAAGACGAGATAAAAAAGGAGGTGACGGATAGACTTCCTCGAAAGGTCGGTGTAGTGGCTGCAAACCACTTCAAGCAGAACTTCCGAGATGGTGGCTTCACGGATGGAGGAGTTCACCAATGGAAACGTACGAAACGACAGGACGGTAATACGACGGATGCAAAATACTCTCCTCTTACCTCTCGACGCAATCATCTTATGCGTTCAATACAGAGTGAGACATCACCAGGGCAAGTTACAATTTCCAATCCTGTGCCTTACGCAGCTGTTCACAATGAAGGCGGTACCATCAATACGCATCCAACTATTACAAAACGTATGCGGCGTATGGCATGGGCTAAGGTGTATGCACTATCAGGCGTGAAAGGCAAAGGGAAACTTCCAAAAGACTTGCCTTCTGGAGCTAAGATGTGGAAGGCTCTCGCACTCACGAAAAAGACAAAGCTTAATATCACTGCACGCATTCCACGCCGTCAGTTCATTGGTGATAGCCGTGAGCTGACAGCAAAGATTAACAAGATGCTTGATGAGAGCATAGAGAAAATAAAAGAACTTGTAAGTAGAACATAAATATGGAACAGACACTCTGCCAACTGATAGACTTTCTTAAAGAGAAAATGCCGTCACTTTCAGTTATTGACGAAGACTACGGACAACTTGAAAACATAGAGGACGAGGATACTGATATGTATCCGCTAACGTTCCCTGCAGTACTCATAGAAGAAGCACAGACAGAATGGAGCGATATTGGAATGCTTGCACAGAAAGGAACTTGTAAGCTCCGTATTCGGCTCATCATAGATTGCTATGATGATACGCACGCTACGAGTGGAACCACACAGGCAGTCAAAGAGCGTAATGAAATGCGCCACCAGTTGCATCAGCTGCTGCAGGGAACCTGTCTTGGCACTGATGCTCCTTTGATACGCAAGTCTTCCAAGTTCTTTACTTGGAAGCACGGAATAAAAGTGTATGAGATGATGTACGAGTGTACAGTATCAGAAATGGTTAAGGAAACAAGGACGGTTCAGAAACCTTCTTTACGCGTGAAGATGGGTGTGAAGGTGTAACACGAAAGCCTGTGAAGAGCGGTGCTTTCATCTGTTTTCCATCTACCGTCTCACCACGTTTAATCATATCACGAATGATATGCAACACACGGCTTTCAGACAAATAAAACTCTTCATTGGAAAGTATGCGGATAGTATCATCGAAACGGAGGCGTCGTTCCTCCGTCCAGTAAAAGTAACGCTCAAATAGCCTTCTATTGCGTGCTTCTATCAGTTTACTATCCCTTCCTTTACTCATATCTGCAAAATTAATAAATAATCATCTTATTTACAAGTATTTACACCTTTTTATCTGCTTACTACAAATAAAAACCGCCCAAATGTGTGTTCGTACACATTAATGGGCGGTTTTATTCTTAAACAGGAGTTAGTTAATGATTTTTATCTTATAACCTACAGAAGCTCGGTTCTACGCGTTCCCAGACATTTGTCTTTGGATTCTTCTGATAGAAGTAGTAGTTGATAGCGTTCTTCTGGACTACATTTGCCTCCTTGAAAAGTGTCATAATCTCTGAATACTCACTATCGAACTTATCCTCCAACTCATACAGCTTAGAGATGCTCTTGTAGTCGAGGTCGCCAGCCTTATTGCGCTCAAGCAGTGTCATTGCCATCTGATACATTGGATCGTCCGAACCTTTCTCGCTTTGCTTCATATAACGCTTGAGATAGTCGATTAGACGCTCTGCGGCAAGATCTGCACGCTCGTCGAAGCCTTTCACCTTATTACTTGAGATTTCAAGACGAAAATCGCCATCAGTAATCGTGTAGCTTCGTTGGTCGTTCTTACGAACCTGACCATAATCACGCATCACACTTACGAAGCTCTCAACTTCACCCTGTAGCCAGTCGTGGAATCCTCGCACGTCAGTCACGATACGTGTTAAGCGTTGCCACACATCGTGCATCATCTCAGCACGTAGCCCCTCGTAGGTCTCACGGCGTTCAATGCGACTCTGCTTTTCTTCGTTCTGCAACTCAGCGAGTAGCTTAGCACGCTCTTCTTTACTTAGATTCTTAATGTTTACCATATTAATCTGTTTTTTGCTTACGGATGATCATTCTTATTTTTGTATTCAAAGCATTGAGATCATCCACTGTCAACGCTCTAAATGTTTTTCCTGCTATACGTGGGTCTTTACAAAAGGCATCCACACGGTTCCAGTCTGTCGTATCTATGCCGTATATCTGCAACTGGTGAAGAACTCCGCTACGTGCCTTGCGTAGGATATCATACTGCTTACGTCTTCGCTCGTCATAGCCCGTAATATCCTCCATCTGTCTACACATAGCATCATACTCTTTTGCTGACATCTGATGAAGGTGTACTGTTCTGTTTTGTGTGAACTGATAGACCAGCGTTTCCTTGTCAGCACCAGGCATCTTTTTTAGCAGGGTATAAAACCTTGCGTAGTTCCTGTTCGCTCCCATAGCTTTTCCTCCTTCCAGTCTTTATACGCCTTACGACCAGAAGCAACAGCCTCTGTAAGATCATCGCTAAGGTCACTTTGACCGAACAAAGGTATGCCGTGTACGCTCACATATAGCTCACCATTAAATTCCATTACTTGTACGGCTTCACGTGCCTCTGCATCGAGCCGTGCCTGTCGTTTGTTCTGCATTCTGTCGGCACGTTCCTCATGCCATGTTTGCAATCTCTTCTTGATTTTGTCTAAAAATGTTGCCATAATCTTTTTTGTTTTAGTTGACAAGTTTACGGGTTTACAAGTTGACATGTTAATAGTACTGATAACTTGTTTACTCATTCACTCGTCTACTCGTTTACTTACTGATATAATATATTTGAATAGTCTTTTTATTTCGTTTAATGTGTAACTCTGTCTGACCATCTTCTATCATAAGGTAGGACGTGATTCTACTTCTCACCGTGATGTCTCTACGATCATAGAGTTTATAGATAAACCAATCAACAAAGTCTTTCAACTCCCTCCATCCTTTCTCGCTGTTTTCTATTCCTTGCAAAGAGTAGCCTTGATTGATAGCTCTTTGCAGTTTTAACAGCCATTCAGGCTTATCGGTTGGTGTTATCGAATGTGATAGTAACCTTTCCATAGTTGTTTATTCTGAAGCTTTCCACTCAACTTTTATCACTGCATCAAGCTTACCACTGCCTTGGCAAATTAGACAATCTTTTTTGTATGGTTCCTGATACTCGTCCTCTTGCCAGTGATAGCCATTACCTTGACAGTACGGACATTTGAAGCCTTTGCTTTCTATGACTTCTGTCATTCGACCACCTGGGCTAAGTTTCCCTGGTGTAATCTCAATAATTCGTTTCTCCTTACTCATAGTTTTATTGTAACTCTAATTGAACATTAAAATGATACTCTCTGCACAGCCGTTTCACCTGTACTACATCGAACGGCTTTCTATCAAAAGCGAAGAAGATTGTGCGTTCTCGTGTAAGTACTCTCACTCCTTTCTTCCGTAGCTTATACAACAGGTTGTCTCGCTTATTTGCCATAACTTTACTCTTTAGTTTTTCCCCAATATATGTTTGCTCTTTCCTCCCATATCGTGTAATAGCCCTTACTCCCGAAATACCGCCCTTTGCTGATTGCCCGATACCCCTCCACCCATATCTTCAGGGCTGCATCATACATCACACTCACCGCTGTGCGACCTGAAGGCTTGTTGCCGTCTGCCTGACTGATAAAAATGAGCAGCTTATCACGATGTTTAGCTTTGAACTCCTGATACTCCTTAAAGCTCATCTGTGTGTATTGAAAACTATCGATAACTACGATATCTGGACTTTTACGCTTCTTTAAGCGTGCATCAAGATCTTCCATGCTCTCACTGATGAGGATAAACCGCCGTGCAACGTCTTGCATACCTGCTTTCATAATTGCATTCTTCATCGTCAGAGAGAAACCTTCCTCTAAGGAGTTATAAGCAACCCTTCCATACTTGGCTAACTCTTTACAGAGCTTCATCGTGAAACTGGTCTTACCGCTTCCGCTTCGTCCCCAGATGAACCATACACCGCCTCGTTCTGGTGCTCCGAAGGCCTCCGCCCAGTCTCCTTCAAATGGATAGGTTTCTTTCTTCATGCGCAGCATATCGGTTACTGACATTGCTCTATTCATTGCTTTGAACTTTGAGGTTTGAACTTTGAGCAGTATTTGAATGTTGTTTTACCACTGTTTGAGCTCCCCTCCCTTCGGAGGGGCTGGGGGAGGCTTTAGCCATTAACTTCACTCTATGAATACTCTTCTTCACACGTCTTAGGTCAAACTCAAATTCTTCCGAATCTCTCACCACTTCTGATATGCGTGCCTTGTCAGTTATGCCATTCGCTACACAAACTGCATAGACATCGTGAGCTCCTGTATGCTCCAACTCAAAGAACTTACGACCGATACGTGAATGAATCTCGTTATACCCACACTTGTTGTAACGCAGTCCCATTGTCATACGACGCTTGATATAGCTTGTAGAAAAGAAGACGATACCACACTTATCTTCCAAACGGTTGTACAAGTCAATGAAGTAGTGAAATACACGCTCTGGCAACTTATCGGCTTCATCGAAAAGAAGCAGCGGTGCTTTCATCTGAATAAGGTCATCAATGATGCGATCGAGCAGCTCTCTAACGCTGTAACCTTCTGTCTTCTGACCGATACGACGTGCAATCTCACGAATGAAGTCGCTTTTCTTCATATCTTCTGAACAGAGAATATAGAACACCTCGCCATGCTCACTTGCATACAGCTTAGCTGTAGTTGTCTTTCCACATCCTGCTTCTCCTACAACCCACGTAACGTTCTTGACTGTTTGAGCATCGTTCATTGCGAATACCATCTCTTGATAGGCTTTCGTTTCAACTATTTGCCAATTTGTACCAGTAGTAGTTCCGAGCTGCGATGCAAGGTTGCGCCACATATCGTCGCTGATATTCTCCCACTTGCCCTGCAAGATACTACTCACTGTTGCGCTACTTGTTCCTGTAAGGCTCTGCGCAGCCTTGTTCTGACTTGGATACTTGCTGACATATTGTTTCAACCTTTCCTGTATCTGTCCTTTTTCGTTCTTTGTTAGTTTCATATCGTTGTTCTTTTTATTAATTGTTCTTGTTCAGTGAGGCATTGCCTCGCTGCTTATAATTACCTTATCACTTTCAGTGCATAAGTGGCCCACTTTTGATGCGTAAGTGAATGACTTATCATCAGTTTCTTTATAATTTTCCTGCCGTTGCTGCCATATCAACCACTGCCGTCTCAACCTCCGCCCAGTCCTCAAGGCTCACTTGCTTCGTCTTCCGTCCTATCTTATACTCTTCCGGCGACTTGCTATAGATGCCTGTACGACGCTCTATCTGTCTGCGCTCGGCTGCTGTCATTCCCTTAGGTTTTGGACTGCGTAAGCCGTGCTGCTCTGGCATTACGCCGTGAGCCTTTTCAATCTCACGTCCAGCAACTGTTCGCTCAATGCGGTCAGTGGTATTCGCAGCCTGCTGCTGTCTGATGAATGCTGCTTCGCCTTCTGTCTGCTCTTGTATCGCACGATGTATCACAACGTAAGGCTCTGCTACTCGTTCAAATCTCAGACTGCCGTCAGCTTCCTTCTTATAGAGGCGAATGCTTCCGAAGTCGTAAGGGTCATACTTAACTACGAACCGCTCGTAAGTGTGCTGCCTGCGCCACTCGTGGTCTGGCATACCCGGTTCACTCATTACCTCGTATTGTCGCTTCTCCTTCTTAATCGTAACACAGATACCCTGGTCGGTGAAGGTACTCATACGCTTAGCCGTTACCCAGAACATATCCACCATATCGTGTGCCGTAACCTGCTGTGTTTCCTCATTCACGCTGCTGTCGTAGGCTTCCTGACGACTCTTGCCGTATGCCGGATGTGCCATTTCGTTCCACTCCTTTGTAGCCTTTGCGTAAGCATCTTTCAGTTCCTCAAGTGTATAGAGTGAGTCTTTATTCTCCTCAATAAATTCAAGGTTCGGACGGCTCGACATCTTCTTTGCCGTAATGTTCTGACCTGTGAAACGCCAATCTTTATGCAGCACCTGTTGTTGGAACCGACCGAACACCGCCTCGATAGTCTTCGACTCACCATTATATGGCTGTGTTGCACGGTGTATATGGCATATCTTGTCAAGAAACCCTTGCTCGTTTGGGCTCCCCTCCTTTCGGAGGGGTCGGGGGAGGCTGTTAAGTTTCTTATGTCCGCCTTGGTTGTCGTGCACAATCTCGTAAGGCTTGTGCTTGCTTGTCTGAATTGCCATACGGTAAGCGTGATATTGCGCTTCATAGTCCTCGCTGTCGCTGATATGCCAACCAATCATCACCTCACTCATCGCATCAATGACGACATAGACCTGTGTGGTGCGCACCTTGCCGTTCTCGTCCTGGTAGTAGAGGTTAAGTTTCGTTCCGTCACCATACCACAGCGCATCACGCTTCGTTGGCAGTGCCGTGCGATGCTTGCGTCCGAACTTCTGTCGTGCTGCCTGCTCACCATGTACAGCATCATACCATAGTGGCATTATCGCAGCACTGTTCAGCCAACGTTTCATACCGCTAAGGCTTTTCAGTGGCTTCCAGCCGTTTGCTTCCGCCTGTCTGTTTGCCTCTTCAAAGAGCTGCGCATCGGTGTAGACTGGAACCCTGCAACGTTTCAGTGCGATGAGTAGCTGTCCGAACTCGTCAGTAATCTTCTGCGTGTTCTTATTTCCGACCTTACCGCTAATAAGACTCTTGTAGCCATCTGCCTTGAAAGCCTTAATCTTTGCCTTCAGTCGTGCTTCATTCTGTGGAAGGGTGTGCTGATACTCTTCGCGCATAGCTTCAGAACTCTGATAGATTACCTCCCAAGCCCCTGCAGTGCTGCCGTTCAAACTCTGACGGATAGCCCTGCGCTGTGCCATCATTTTCAACAGCTCTTTCAGAACGCTGGCATTAATAGTGTACTCTTCAATGAGCTTCTCTGTAAGATGTTCCTGCTTGCCGTTCTTTTCGTATGTGAAAGCCTCGTACCATTCACGCGCCTCGCTATCAAGCTTGATGCGGTCACGCATCATTGCTTCCTTCATTCGTTGCTCTGGATCACCGTATCGTTCCATATACCGAACCTTGTATTTCTGAGGAATGGAACTCCATGCGTAGAGAGCCTGACCGCCTTCGCCACCTCCACGGTGTACGCTGACGATATTTCCACGAGTCACATTCTTCAGCAGCGTACCACCTGTAACAACAGGCTTGCTACCTCCAGTCAGTTCCGTGTAGGTTACGCACAATATCTTGTTGAAGTATTCCATTCCATTTCAATGTTACAGGCTCATCGCCCAATTCTGTATTCCGTCAAGCTCACTCACACCTGGGTTATCCCAACTACGCTGAAGCTCACCTTTCTTATATACAGCCACCAATCCAGTGCAGCGTGTGTCAGCTTCCAGTAAAACATCGTGTGGAAAATACTGACGCATACATCCATCTGCAGAATGTATAATTTCAATCTCAGGACCAATATTAAGCACTACACCACCTTTCTGCAGCGCAAGGTTCCTGATACGCTTTGCTAAATCACTCTGACCACGCTTCTCGTCAAAGTTCAGCGCATACCATACCATAGTTCCTGTTACGTCGAAAGCCTGCTGCAGGAAATCCCGCGTCTCTTTCGTTACTTCAATTACTCTTTTGAATTCCATAATTATCTGTTATTACTTGTTTTCCTTGATTATATTTACTAACTTTACGACCTGTTAAAACTTTCACACTATGCAATTAGAACATAATATCCGCTACAAGGCACACTATTCTATCATTGTCGAAGCACTTGACCATCGCTTGTGCATTGATACCTATAACCGATTTAAATATCTGATAAGAGCTTTCAACACTCCATATCTGGGACAGTTCAGAACTTCTGAGTCAAAATCTGCACGGAAAGGAGACGTGCTCAAAAGAGAACTGCAAATCAATCACACGGCTTATGTTTCTGACATACTGCTGTTCAGGCAAGCATTGGATTATATCATGTCTGACTATCAATATCCAAACTCCCCTGTCAAAGTGTCATTCTACAGGGCTGAAGTTGTGTCTGAAGAAAGAACTTTCGAAGTTCTCTAACGTATCCGATATACCTTCATAGCAAATACATACCTTTGTTGTTGAGGGAATCTCTGTATCCATTTCTTTCAGAGCCTTTTTAGCGTGTCTGATGATGTCGTTCATTGATTTCCTCAATGACTCTACGTCAAAATCCTCTAAAACGATTTTACCCTCAGCTTCGTCCGAACTTCCAAGTGGGCGTGTAAACGTATGAAACTTTCTTGTCGCCATAATCCGTTATTTTAATTTGTTCTACATTTGCTAATCTCGCCTTTTTTTCGTATTTTTGGCGCGCTGTTAAAAACTTAACACGCTGCAAAGATAAACACTTTGCATAAACAAAACAAATATTTAGGCAATTATTTTACGCAAAATGTTTAATTATGGAGAAAAAGGATAGACTTTTAAAGCTTATAGAACACTATTCTGACGGAAATAAGTCAGAATTTGCTCGTATGATAGGCGTATCTCCACAGGCTATTAATACATGGATTAGCCGGAATACCTTTGATATTGATATTATTTATGCAAAATGCGTAAACATTTCGCCAGAGTGGCTCCTCACAGGCAAAGGTCCCATGCTCAAACCCACAACAGAAGAGTCACAAGTAAAGGTGAAGCCTATACACCAACCTCGCAGCATAGAGAAAAAAGAAGATACGCAAGTAGTATATCTCTATGACTTTGAGGCTACTGCAGGACTGAAGGCTCTCTTTGACAATAACAAGCAGAATATCATTGATACTATTAAGATTCCTAATTTACCCAAATGCGATGGGGCAATCCGTATAGTGGGCGACTCCATGTACCCGCTCCTCAAATCGGGTGACATTATCTTATATAAGCAGCAGTCAACCGACATGAACAATTTACTCTATGGAGAAATGTACCTGCTTTCCTATGACATTGATGGAGAAGACTATATTGTGGTAAAATACATCCGCAAGTCTGATAAGGGTGAACCATTCGTAACGCTCGGCTCGGAGAATCCTGCTTATGCTGCAAGGGATATCGACTTTCGCCGCATTACAGCTCTTGCCCTCGTCAAGGCATCCGTACGCATTAACTGTATCATTTGATAAACATATATACTATGATAGACCCAGAGAAGACGGAACTTGAAGAGTTCTTAAAAGAATATGCCAGAGTTCGCTGTAATGCAGTGTTCTTTGTAGAAAACTATTGGAACAAGTTACATCCTGACAAGTCCGTTATATTGACAGATGACGAGAAACAGCAGCTATACGATAGGTATAGAATGGTTCCACTGGTACATGATATCGTAGCCTATACAAAACGCTTGGAAGAACTGCGTGCAAAGGGCTACAAAGATTGGGAGATTGACGCATAACTATTTATGCGGAACTTGTATTATATAATTATTAACTAAATTCTATTAACAATGAAAGATTTTAATTTTAACTTCCTTGAGAAGGAGGTAGGTACACAGTACAATGACATGTGTGGACTGGCTGCTATTGATGGACATGATGGTCTTGTCAGCTATTTGAGAAAACTATGCGAAGACAAAGGGTTTGACTTGGGTGATTACAATATTGTTGGTGTATCACTCTATGATAGCGAAAAAATAGGAGAAAATAATTTTTCAGTAACAGTATTGCTCACCAAAAAGGGAGAACATCCTAATTCTGAAGGGCAGCAAACGGTATATAAAAAAACTTTTCACATGCCATACGAAGAGTTTGGGAAATATATCAAGAGATTAAATGTTGCTGTAGTACAACCTGGTTTAGAAAACGCAATACCAAATCCTGAATTTGAAGACTTAGAAGATTTAGATGATTAAAGAAGTCTTGCAGTACAAGAGGGAAGCTTTATAGTTCCCTCTCTGCATCACCTATTATACCAAGGAAATAAGGCATAATATCATCCAACACATCTGCGCAATCATGAGGATCTTTAGTTTTAAGTGCATTAAGCGCATAATCTCTCATTGCGTGAAGTCTTTCTATAAGACTTTCTTTACCCGCACATCTAACATGAGTACTCAATAAACTTTTGAGTCCTTCTTCTTCATACTTTTTGTAGCTGTCAAGTACCATAATTAACCTCCTTATGCGTCACACGCACATTTTTTTAATGATTTTACGCCACAAATATATGCAAAAACCTCAATAAATCAGGCATTTCAGGAAGTTTTTTAATTTTATCTTATTGTACTATACCCCTCCTTATACGGAATAAATGGGGGGTGTAAATGATAAAAAATAGGGTCTATCCGCTTTTTTTCGTCTTTATTAGGGGGGTGAATGTGGTCAAAAACATATAAAAAGTGTCTACCCTAATGTCCACCCTTGTTACACATTTCGTTTTATCATGTCCACCCAATCGTCCACCCAAGTGTCCACCCAAACCCATTTTTTACCCTAAAAATACACCTTTACAACTCCATAAAACAAAGAAAACGGCTTTCAACCGTTCAGAAACGTATTGAAAGCCGTTCAACTATCGTTCAATCAGCGTTTTAGCTGTTCAGATATACCCTTATTTTGTCACTTTAGAGCGTATAAGTTCACCAGCTCTGATACAAGCCTTTTTGTTCAGAACAACCCCTCCCTTGCTCAGTCCTACACGCTCCAGCGAACTTTGCTTAATACCGATCTCCTCAGCTGTCAAAACGCTGTAAATCGCAGGAATTGAGCCAAAGTAATAATTCTTCCTCCCTTTCATCAATTGTACGTGTATTATCTTTGTCATAATTATCTCTTTTTGTTTGCAAATATACAAAATAGTTACTATATACGATATTTTAACTATGTAATATTTTACTAAATGCGTAAAAAAAAGTAAGCTGTAAATAGCCTACCTCATCAATTTATACATAAAACAATCCTGTCACAGCTATTTCCTGCGCCTTTGTCGCCGTCAATACTCCTTACACTATTAAGCCCCACACTCAGGCTTAAAACGTCCCAAATCGCACCATTTAGCCTCCTATGTAACATTATTCTCTCAAACACTCATCGAATGTAACGCAAATGTAACACGCTTGTAACATTTCGTTTTACACTCCGTTCATCCCATAACATTCGATAACTCTCTGATATACAAACAATATAATCATGTCAACCCAACTATTGTATTTACACATTTCGTTTTACCCCCCTTACATAAATGCATATTTCGAAAGTTTAAGTTTGGTTAGATTCTTCATAATAAAATCTTTTAATTTATTTGAGGGTACTGAATTCATGAAGTAAGCCAGCACCCTCAAATTGTGAATTTAGTTATTCTAACAATTTACACAGTTATTATAGACTCCTCCACATATCCATTTTCCTTTTCCGCCATAAATCTCATCTGCTTGGTCATCGTTTAGAATAAGACAGTCAAAATCACTCTCTGACATCATTGGAATACTTTCCATTGATTTTAAAATTTTCTTTTCCATTTTTTTTAAGGATTAAAGTTGTATGCTTACTCTTTTATAGATTTTCAGCTACCTCTATTTTTATATTTAAAATGCGCATAAATTAAATATCTAATCAATCATAGCTATACCTTCTATTTGCTTCCTGACAAAATGCCAGAATTGGTATCACTATTATTTATTCGTTTGTTTACATTGTTCTTGTGTTTAC
>ENA-OWLZ01000040-OWLZ01000040.1-metagenome-genome-assembly--contig:-NODE-40-length-32861-cov-12.270286_pt1 | contig 32861 bp, 40 predicted proteins | sample MGYA00245341_ERZ651117 | MGnify/ENA primary metagenome ERZ651117 (study PRJEB26857, sample SAMEA4031763) | metagenome | biome: human; feature: oral; material: saliva | place: Philippines | collected 2014... | reverse complement strand
CCAAATCCAACTTGGAGGTGTTTTTATTTAATTCTCATTTACGGGGGTCAGTGCCGTTAAAATCCTGGGTGTTCTTTGAGGAAGGCCTCTTCTTCGGGAGTGGAAGTTCTTCCAAGTACATGATTGCGATGAGGATATCTTCCAAAACGCTCGATGATTTCTCTATGAGCCGCTTCATACTTCTTACGGCGTTCAAGTCCTGGTTCATCAAACCATTTCGAAGCCCATTCATGCACCGCTAAAGACTCCGAATGCATAAAAGGCATCACCACAAAGCTACGTTCCTGAATAGAAAACTCATCCCAATAAGGTATGGCTTCTTTTGCCAATTCTACTGCCAACTCATCCGCAGCAAAAGCTTTTGCATCATCCCGAAACATATTTCTAGCAAACTGGTCCAGCACAATAATTTCAGCCAGACGCCCCTGTGCACTCTTACGCCACTCGGCAGTGTCTCCACTCACAATCGCTTTGTAAGTCTCTAGAAAACGCACGCGAATCTCGTTATCGAATGCTTCTGATTTTTTAAACCAGTCAGACGGTTCGCATTCCACAAACCAAAAATCAAGCACTTCTTTAGGAGAAACAATCATTATTCTACCGCTGCTTTCTTTGTCTTTTCATCCAATTGGTCATTCATACGGCCGTATTTATACCCTTGAAGATCCACGGTTACAAATAAGAATCCCAAGTCTTGCATCATCGCATTAATTTCTTCGTGATTTTTCACTAATTTCTCGATTTGGTCTGCACCCACTTCGATACGCGCTAAGTCTTGATGCACACGCACACGTACGGGTTCAAACCCACGCTTCGTAAAGTATTCCTCTGCCTTGAAGACCGCTTCTACTTTTTCAGGTGTAATACGAGTTCCATATGGGAAACGAGACGCTAAGCTACAAGAAGGAGTCTTATTCCAATTCGTTACTCCAGCGCGTTTAGCTAACTCGCGAATTTCTGATTTATATAATCCTGCTTCTTGTAAGAGACTGCGCACGCCTTCTTCATTACGCGCCTTCACGCCTGGGCGATAGTCATTGATATCATCCATAATCAACCCGTCAGACAGTACCGTAAATCCTTCGCTTGCTACATTCTTTTTAATCGTTTGGTAGAGCATTTTCTTACTATAGTACCAGCTGTTTGGTGTATTTGAAGCGATATGCGGATCGGATAATTCTTCCATCTCCAGTCCTAACACACGCGCTCCCATTTCCGTTCCTAGGTCGATTGCTTCGCTAAATTCACGGTCAGAGAACAATTCAGAGTTCACTACTGCTGCAATGACATTATCACGACCTAGCGTATCTACGGCGATTTTTAATAAGTAACTACTATCAATCCCTCCAGAATATGGGACAACGATTCTCCCAACTTCCTTCAATAGCTCGCGTAATCGTGCTTCTTTTTCATCCATTCTCGATTCCTTCTTTCTCTACTAGAAACTTTCGCGTCCTGTAAATTCTTCTAAATAGGGTTTATCCAAAATCACTAATTTTTGGTTGTGAATTCTTACAACGCCTTCTTCTTTTAAGTCATGAATAATACGGTTCACACTATTGCGTGTTGAAATCCCGCAAAAACCTGCGATATCTTCGTTTGTTACAGTGAAATCAATCAACACACCGTCTTCAACCTCTACGCCAAATTGATGCATCAATTTATACAGGAAGGAACAGACCGCTCCTTTTTTCCCATTCATGGTCATATATTGCAACGACTCAGTCGTTTCAGATAATTTATCACGGTAATACTCACGTACGTAATCTTGCAACTGTTGGTCATTCTTCACATATTCCCAAAACTTAATCCGTGGAATACGGTAAAAGGTCGCTTCCTCACTTTCGATACGGACGTTAAAGGGCGCAGAGGTGTAGTTGGATACTTCGTCGCGTACTAATGACACGATATCTACCGGTGTCACATACTCTAAATTAAACTCGCGACCATCTTTCATAATGATACTTGTCTTTACAACCCCGTCGATTAATACATACGTATACGCTTGTTCCAAACCACGGTATGCCAAGTACATATGTTTTTTCTTCTTTATAATAGGCGTATTTTCTTTTTCTAAAAAGTTGATTAAATATTGTTCGTTGTTCAAATTGAACACTCCTCTTAACTGAAATCCTATACACACTATTATCATCTTATCATAAAAAATAACGTTAACAAATGTTACTAACCTTTGAGACTTCCTCGAGCACTTTATTTTGTATACTTATAATCGTAAACAAATTTAAAGGAGATGTTATCATGGTTGAAATTAAACTACCTTATGACAAAAAAACGATTACTGCTGTAATTCCTGACAAAAACTTTGCTGGATTACTCGAATCTAAAGCTGAAAACTACCACAATCCACTTTCTGAACAAGAAACCGTTGAAAAATCAATGGACAATCCAATTGGTAGCCCAACTTTAGAAGAATTAGCAAAAGGAAAGAAAGACATCGTGTTAATCAGTTCTGACCACACACGTCCAGTTCCTTCTCATATCATCACACCAATCATTTTACGTCGTATCCGTAGTGTAAACCCAGATGCTCGTATTCGTATTTTAGTTGCGACTGGTTTCCACCGTCCTTCAACTCGCGAAGAATTAATTAATAAATACGGTCAAGAAATCGTGGACAACGAAGAAATCGTAATGCACATTTCTACAAATGACGAAGACATGGTAAAAATCGGTCAACTTCCTTCAGGTGGTGACTGCATCATCAACCGTATCGCTGCTGAAGCAGACTTATTAATCGCAGAAGGATTTATCGAAAGCCACTTCTTCGCTGGATTCTCTGGCGGACGTAAATCAGTACTTCCTGGGGTTGCTTCTTATAAAACAATCATGGCAAACCACAGTGGTGATTTCATCGATTCAGAAAAATCACGTACTGGTAACTTAGACCACAACCCAATTCACGAAGATATGTTATACGCAGCACGTACTGCAAACTTAGCCTTCATCGTAAACGTTGTATTAGATGGCGAAAAACATATTATCGGTTCATTTGCCGGAGATATGGTTGAAGCACATAAAGTTGGTTGCGAATTCGTTCGTGAATTAGCACATGTCACTAAAATTCCTTGTGATATCGCCGTTTCAACAAATGGTGGTTTCCCATTAGACCAAAACATCTATCAAGCGGTTAAAGGGATGACTGCTGCTGAAGCTACAAACAAAGAAGGCGGCGTGATTATCATGGTTGCTGGATGTCAAGATGGTCACGGTGGTGAAGGTTTCTACCGTAACTTAGCTGACGTGAAAGACCCTAAAGATTTCTTAGAACAAGCCATTAACACTCCAAGACTTGAAACAGTTCCAGACCAATGGACTTCACAAATTTTAGCGCGTATCCTAGTGCACCACCATGTCATCTTCGTTTCTGATTTAGTAGAAGAATCATTAATTACAAATATGCATATGGAATTAGCGAAAACATTTGACGAAGCTCTTGCACGTGCCTTCGAACTTCAAGGAGCAGACGCAAAAGTAACAGTTATCCGCGATGGATTATCTGTTATCGTTGAAGATAAATAATATGACACAAGAAGAAATCCTACAACAAGTTAAAGATGGACGCCTCTCAGTTGAAGAAGCGTCCACCCTTCTAAAAGGGATTGAAGATATTGGTTACGCGGCCATTGATCTTTCACGCCAAAAACGCAATGGCTTTCCGGAAATCATCTATGGTGAAGGAAAGAATATTGAACAATTAAAGGGCATCATTTCCGCAATGAATGAACATCAAACAGCCATTCTTGCGACACGCGTCAACGCTGAAAAAGGAGAAGCGCTGTCCCAAGATTTCCCTGAAGGTGTCTACGAACCGCTTGGACGTACCTTCGTCTTAAACCCAATCGCACCAAAACATGACCACTACATCGCAGTTGTCACAGCCGGCACAAGCGATATTCCTGTTGCCGAAGAAGCAGCTGTCACTGCTGAAACTTTCGGAAATCATGTGAAACGTATTTACGATGTTGGAGTTGCTGGGATTCACCGCCTCTTCAACCGCCTCGAAGAGATTCAAGGCGCTAGTGTCGTGATTGTAATCGCGGGGATGGAAGGTGCTCTTGTCAGTGTCGTTGGTGGTTTAGTGGACGTTCCTGTGATTGCCGTACCAACCAGTATCGGATACGGAACGAACCTTCAAGGCGTGACAACGCTCCTTAGCATGCTCACTTCTTGCGCAAGTGGCGTTACTGTCGTCAATATCGACAACGGCTTTGGCGCAGCGTACTCTGCTAGCATGATTAACAACATTCGAGGAGGACTCGCATGAGCACATTATTTTTAGAACCATTTTCTGGGCTGAGCGGTGATATGCTAAATGCTCTCCTACTCGATTTAGGAGCCGACCGCAAGCATCTTGAAGAAACCCTCAAGACTATTTCGCTCGACGGCTATCATCTACATGTTGACCGTATCGAAAAAAGTAGCATTTGGGGAACGGACTTCGATGTGCATATGGAACACGGTGAAAAAGACCATGGAATCGCTGGTGACTTTGATCATCACCATCACGACCATGATCACCACCACGAGCACGAACATACTCATCATGAACATGAACATGCTCATACCCATACGCACGCAGAACATACTCATGAACATACTCCCATGCATGAGCACGAACATGAACATACTCACACTCATGACCACGACCATACTCACGACGGTCATTCTCATGAACATACACATAGTCATCATCACCACCACGGAGAAGTTCGTGGATTGAAAGAAATTGAAACCATTATTCTTTCAAGTGGCGCCAGTGACTTTGTAAAAGAAAAAAGTTTGGAAGTATTCCGTGATATTGCACAAGCGGAAGCAAACGTACACCAAATGCCTGTGGAGGAAATTCATTTCCACGAGGTTGGCGCAACAGACTCTATTATCGATATTATGAGTTTCTTCATTCTTTGGGAAACACTCGATATCGATACAGTTTATAGCACCGCTGTCACTGAAGGTAGCGGTACGATTACCGTTGCACATGGAGTCATGCCTGTACCGGTTCCTGCCGTGATGCAATTAAGACTTGGAACAAACATTCCATTCTCACAAGACTTTGATATTCATACAGAGCTTGTGACACCAACTGGTCTTGCTCTGTTTAAGGCTATTCATCCAGTATTTGCACAACCTTCCAACCTAACGGCAACGAAAGTAGGTTACGGTTTTGGAAAACGGGACACTGGTAAATTCAATGCGTTACGCGGAACACTCTTAGAGAAAACAACTCATTCTCATCAAGTAGTCACTTCCAATAACGATTCAATCATTCAAATCGATACAACCATCGATGACCAAAGCGGCGAGGCGCTTGGCTACATCATGAGCCTTTTATTAGAGGAAGGCGCACTCGATGTCCACTACACTCCCGTTTATACAAAGAAAAACCGTCCGGCAACACATCTTACCCTTCTCATTCAAGAAGGAGACCTAGAACGGTTTACAACGATTTTATTCGAACAAACTTCAACGATTGGCTTTCGTTATCAAAATGTTCAACGAAAAGTCATGACGCGCACTTTCGAGACGAAACAAACGAGTCTTGGAGCTGTGAAAGTCAAGAACAACCAATACGGCACTTTTACAAAATCAACATTAGAATATGAAGACTGTGCCAGAATCGCCAAAGAAACTGGACTATCGATTCAAGCCGTCTATCAACAATTAACAAAAGAAATACATTAAGGAGAATCAACCAATGAATCAAACATTTATGCATTTATTATCATCAGAATTTATGGGAACAGCCCTCATGATTATCTTCGGGGTCGGCGTACACTGTGATGACGTCTTGAAGAGAACAAAATACGCTGGGACAGGTCACTTATTCGCCATCACAACATGGGCATTCGGTATCACTGTTACTTTATTCATCTTCGGCGGTGTAAGTATCAACCCTGCAATGGCGCTTGCTAAAGTTATTCTTGGTGTATTACCTGCAGAATACTTCATCCCTGTTGCTATCGCTCAATGCTTAGGAGCTTTTGTTGGTGCAGTTATCGTATGGTTCATGTATGCAGACCACTTCACTGCTTCTGAAGGTCTTGTAGATGGCGTTGCAATCCGTAACATCTTCTCAACAAACCCTAGCATCCGTAACTTACCACGTAACTACTTCGTCGAAGCATTTGCTACTTTCATTTTCTTAACAGCAATCTTAGCTACTGAAAATGTAAACAAAGAATTATTACCAATCGTAGTTGGTTTAATCGTATGGGCTGTCGGTATGGGTCTTGGAGGTACAACTGGATTCGCGATGAACCAAGCTCGTGACTTAGGACCTCGTCTTGCTTACCAATTATTACCAATCAAAAACAAAGTGAATAACGACTGGCAATATGGATTACTAGTTCCTGGTACTGCTCCATTCGTTGGTGCTGTATGTGCTGCATTCTTCGTTCGTTACTACTTAGGTTACTTTATTTAAAATGATATCTATTTAAAAAAATACGCGGAAGAGAATAGTATTCTCTTCCGCTTTTTCTATATCATTTACTGATTCTTTTCTTTTATTAATTGCTCTAACTGAGGAGACCAACTTCCTCCACCAGAAACTAATTTCCCATCAAAGTCTTGTTTATGTAAAAATACAGATACTGTATACTCTTTATGATCATTTACAAACAAATACACAATAATCCCACCCATCGGACTCTTTTCAAAGGAGGAGATTTCATATGATTGAATTACTCCGTCTGTTGTAAAAGCATCTTTATCTATATACTTTAAATCTTTCTCGTATACTTCCCTAGCTTCTTCACTATTTACAATAGAACTCATCTTCATTTGTTCTGTATATCCCATAGCTTTAAAACAAACAAATACAACAGCCACTACTACAAGGAAAGCAGCTAAACCTTTCCCTATCCGTTTAAACATCATCGTTTTAAACTCCTTTTTTATCGTCGTCAGTTATAGTATAACAAAAAAATTCCTATACAAAAACAGCCGACTATTTCTAGTCAGCTGAGTCTTGTTTACTTGCATCTATAATTTTCTTACGGTAATCCTTGTTCCGTCTCAATGTGAAATAGTCTGGGACGGGATCTTGGCCACCTCTGATAAATGGATGGCATCTACAAATGCGTCCGCACCCCATCAACACGCCTTTTAGCGCGCCATGTTTTTCAACTGCCTGAATCATATAGCTCGAGCAAGTGGGTCTGTAAATACACGAAGGCGGGAATAATGGAGAAATCCACTTTTGATATCCACGCACAAGTGCAATCATGATTTTTTTCATTTCAATACTGCTTTCTTAATTAATGAATCTGAAGAAGGCTTCTACTCCTTCTGCTGCAATCAATGTATAAACGTATAATGTGACTGGTTTTGCGACTAAACAAATGGCCACGAATTTCTTAAAGGTCATATGACTAAGTCCTGCGACCATACATAGGAAATCATCTGGGAATCCAGGAAGGACCAGTGCCCAAAAGAAGATACGCTCGAAATGCTTTCCTTTATCCAAATAACCGATGTATTTATTGTACGTATCATCATCCACGAACGCCTTCGCCAACGTCTCTCCGTAGCGACGCGCTAACCAGAAGTTGATACAAGAACCAATCATGATTCCCACAAAATTATAAATCCAACCATGAAGAGGCCCGAATACGATATGCCCGATGACACAGGTTAACCCCCCCGGAATAATCGGATAAACCACTTGCGTAATTTGAATCAGGATGAAAATCAAAATCCCTACCCATCCAGAATGGGCAATGCTCTGACGGAATGGTCCGTCTATAGCGAAATAATCATTCTTGGCCACAAGCCATCCTAAAATAATCGTTAAAATAATCCCGATAATCGTTACGATACGAATGATTTTACGATTGAGTTCTATTGCTTTTTGAGTGTCCACGATTTACTCCTTTTTGTTATTACATGCATTATATCAGAGATTGCTAAAAGTTCCTTAGCAACTTTCTTAGATTTTGTTTAAAATTCTCTCTCTTCTAAAATCCAAGGCTTCACAACCGTGATATGTTCCATCAAGGCTTCTTGTCGTCCAAGTTGCTCCAAGCGGGCCTTACGACGTTCTTCGTAGCCGCTGCAAATGAATTTCTCTTCATCGGTTTCCGGAACGATGGCATCCACTGTAAAATCCGTTTCGCCTTCGCGAGGAAGGGCCACAAATGTCCAAAAGCTTGTCGCCGCTAAATAGCGCTCACCGTTCAAGACATCTTCTCCGACCACTTTACAGAAGACTTCCATACTCTTCTTCCCTGTTCCTGAGATATACGTCTCCACGCAGACAGAATGTCCTAATGGAAGTGGTTTTAAATAATTCATCGCGTCCACCGATGCCGTAACCGCAAGACGACGGCAATGACGGGATACAGTGATTGACGCACAGTCATCAATAATTCGTGTTAAATTCCCTCCAAAAAGTGTGTTATGCATATTCACATCGAATGGGAAAATTCTACGCGCTTGAATCGCACGTGTTTGGCTACATGTTTTTGTACTCATTTGATTAGCTCCTTGGATAGTTTACTGTTCTATTCTACCATGAAAGTTCAAAGACACTCAAATGATGATTTTTGAGAATCCTCGAATTGAATTTTAATACTGGTAACGTTGCACCGATTCGACCCTTAAATAGGGAGTAAGACCAAAGACAAAACAGGACTCACAGTGTGAGTCCTGTTTCTTTTAGTGGTTTCAAATCCTTCGCACTGTGAAGGATTTCCGCAAGGATGATTAGGATTAAGCGAATCACGAGTGATGAAGCTTAATTCAATCATCTACTGCGTCTAACTTTATAAAGTACTTTAAGTAAGGAATAAATTCCTACGCCCTCTTATTCGTTTTGATGCATATTCACGTTACTGCAATTATAAAATCCGAGGATTCTCCGAAATCTTATGATAAGTGTTCTTCTCACTTCCACCCACTACAAGCACTATTCACATTTGTTATTTTTTCTTTGCACGTTTTGCTTCGTGGATGAGCTTTAATGCTCTCTTTCTTGTTTTGATATTTGGGCTCTTCATTTGACGATAAGCCGTTGCTAAATCTTGTTTCATTGACAGTACCTCCTCTTCTACCAGCTTGCTTTTTGAACGCCTGGAATCAATCCTTGATGCGCTAATTCTCTAAACTTAATACGAGACATTCCAAATTTACGCATCACTCCTCTTGGTCGCCCATCGATTTCATCGCGACGGTTGAGGCGGTTAGGATTGGAATCTTTAGGGAGTTTGCGTAGCCCTTCAATGTCTCCAGCTTGCTTTAATGCATAGCGTTTTTCAGCGTAACGTTCGATGAGCGCTTGCTGTTTTTGATATTTTGCAATTTTAGATTTTTTTGCCATTTTCTTCTCTTCTTTCTAAATCGAAATAATTACGTTTTACATTATATCCATTGTTCTCTTTAAAATCAAGTGGTTTACTCCAACAAAAAAGAGAGCTTTTTTCAAAGCTCTCTTTTTCCTATCATTCAATTCTCAAATTAGTCAATTCCAACTTCTTTGCGAACAACGTCAGCGATACGTGTAACGTAGTCGTGAACGAGTTCGTCCGTTGGCGCTTCAACCATGACACGAACAAGCGGCTCTGTACCACTTGGACGTACAAGTACGCGTCCGTTTCCTGCCATCTCTGCTTCTACAGTATCAATGACTTCTTTAATGGCTGGAACTTCCATAACACCATTTTTATCACTCACACGGATATTCACTAATTCTTGTGGATATGTTGTCACTTCACTTGCTAATTCGCTTAATGATTTACCAGTTTGTTTCATGACATTCATTAATTGAATTCCTGAAAGTAAGCCGTCTCCTGTTGTGTTTAAATCAAGGATAACGATATGTCCTGATTGTTCTCCACCGAAGTTGTAGTTATTTTTACGCATTTCTTCAACAACGTAACGGTCACCTACAGCTGTTTGAAGGGCAACCATGCCTTCTGCTTCTACTGCTTTATGGAAACCTAAGTTACTCATCACAGTAGATACGATTGTATCTTTGCTTAAATTTCCTTGATTCTTGAAGTGTTTACCAAGGATGAACATGATTTTATCGCCATCAACGATTGTTCCATTTTCATCCACTGCGATACAGCGGTCGCCGTCTCCATCGAAGCTTAATCCGATGTCAGCGCCCGTTTCTTTCACGAATTCCACTAACGCTTCTGGATGTGTGGATCCAACACCGTCGTTAATATTAACGCCGTTTGGTTTGTCTCCCATTGTGTGGAAGTCTGTGTCTAAGTCAGCGAATAAACGTGTTAACATTGAAGCTGTTGCTCCGTTTGCTCCGTCTAGCGCTACTTTCATTCCAGATAAAGAATCTACCGTATTTTGTAGGAATTGGCTGTATTTCAACGTTCCTTCTAAATACTCATACACTGTTCCTAATGCATCCGTTGAAGGACGTGGTAATGTATCTTCTTTAGCATCTAATAAGGCTTCGATTTGCTCTTCCGTTTCATCCGTTAATTTGAATCCGTCTGAACCAAAGAATTTAATTCCGTTATCTTGTGCTGGGTTGTGTGACGCTGAAATCATAACCCCAGCTACAGCCCCTTGCATGCGTGTTAAGTACGCAACACCTGGAGTTGGAATGACTCCAAGTTGCATCACTTCAATCCCTACAGAAAGTAATCCTGCGATTAAAGCATGCTCTAATAATTGCCCTGAAATACGAGTGTCACGCCCCACTAATACGAGTGGATGTGCTTTTCCTTCCGCTTGTTGCAATAAAACATAACCGCCGTAACGACCTAGTTTAAATGCTAATTCAGGTGTTAATTCTGCATTCGCTACTCCGCGAACGCCATCTGTTCCAAAATATTTCCCCATTGTGTTGTTCTCCTTCACCCGTTATTGGGCTTGTGTTGTTTGTTCTTTTGTAGTTTGTAAAAGTTCTTCCGTTGTCACACTCTGAGTCGTTGAATCCTCAGTTACTGTGAGGCTATTATCAACCACCGTAATCATTACCTCAATCGTCTCAGGTGTAACGCTGTTGACTCCTGAAGGGAGCGTCACCGTTACTGTTTTCCTTGTTGACTGAGTAATGTTGCTCACATCCACCATTACTGGAAGTGCTGTGATTTGGTTTAAGCTCGATTGAGCTCCTAAAATTGTAACTTGCTTAGTAGTAGAATTCAATAAATATGAATAGCGTGAAGAAGTTCCTGTCGCTGTTAAAACAATCGGTACCGTCTTCTGACTAGAAGAAATTGGTACTCGAACTTGTACGCGTTCTGGATCAATTTTCACGGCTACAGGGTTCCCTGTCGCGTCTACGGCTTGTAATTGAGCCGTAGTCGTATAGTCTGTTCTTGTTCCTTCAGGAATCGACACATTCGCAACGACTTGTTCGACTTGATTCACAATAGAATTAGCTGCTTTTACCGTTACGGTTGCTGGTGATGCTGTCCCTTCTCCTACTTGGTACCCATTACCAATACGAGAAGTATCGGCTTTCACGACTACAGGAACTTCCTTCGTCGTAATTTTTTCGATTGTCACTTCTACCGTTTCTGGAGACACAATTCCTTGAACGCCTGTCGGTAATCCTGTCACTTCCAACCTAATCGTATGTTTTCCTTCTCCTAATTCAGTCAAATTAGGTGTCTTCACACGATAGGTACCATTTCCGGTTGTGCTTAAAAGTAAACTACTAGACCCTTCAAGTCGTAATGCAACAGAATCTGGCAACCCCGTTACAGCATATTCATCACTGTTGATGTCTACGTAGATGGGTACATTCGTAATCGTATTTGAACTGGATTGCGAATTCAATGATGTCGAACGTAACCCACCGTTTGCATCCGTTGCTAACGCGAATAGGAAGATGGTTAAAATAAACGACATCACTAATAAGAATGATTTACGATTCATCCATTCAGCCATTTGAACGACCTCCTTTGAAGAAGTTACGTACCCAACGGACAATCGTTGGCTCTGCATCTCCTTGATCTTCTACAACTAGTTGTTCAGATAGAACGGCTACTAATTCGCTTGAACTTAACTCACGGTGTAATTTCTCGCGAATCGCAACACTGACTTTCCCTGTTTCTTCAGAAATAATAATCGTAATCGCATCGCTCACTTCACTCAGTCCGATAGCGGCACGGTGACGCGTTCCTAATTCTTTCGGAATCATCTTATTTTCAGAGAGCGGTAAGTAGCACGCTGCTGCGGCAATCTTATAGTCACGAATAATCACAGCCCCATCGTGAAGCGGTGTGTTCGGAATGAAAATATTCGTTACTAACTGATTGGAGATATCTGAATGAATCGGAATTCCTGTATTGATAAATTCTTCCAAGGAATTGCCTTGTTCGATTGAAATCAACGCCCCGATACGACGTTTCGCCATATATTGAATGGCTGTATTTAGTTCAGAAATCATCACTTCTGCTTCGTTCGCACTTTCGTATTTACGAGAGAAGAAGTTTGAACGACCGATGTGCTCTAACCCACGACGAATTTCCGGTTGGAAAACGATCAACGCCGCCACAACTCCCCATTGAATCACGAAGTTCATAATCCAGTCCAAGGTGTTCAACCCAAGGGAAAAACTAAAAAACTTAATCGAAGCAACGGCCGCAATTCCCTTCATTAGGTTAATCGCACGAGTTCCTTTAATAATGACTAAAATATTATAGAGTATATACCACACAATCAGAATATCAATCAGATTGCGAAAACTCCCCCATGAAAATAAACTGTCCCAATTTATTTGCATAAAGTTAACCTCTCTTCCACCAATATGTACCTTTCTATTATAGCACAGATAGACCCTAAACTAAAAAGTGCACGATTATTCATATAACAATAAAAATCAAATAAATAAAAAGTAAATATTCTCACAAAATTCGGAAAATAATCATTTACAAAAACGTTTACATATGTTAGTCTGAGCTTGAGATGACACTACAAAATAACACCCATTCAAAAGGAGGAACTATCATGAAAGACGATCGTAAGGGATATATTATTGCTGGAGTTTTAGGATTGCTCACTTATTTTGTAGGAAGTACCATTTACTATTTTTTAACTCATTAATAATTTTATTAATTTCGTAAAACAAATACTTACAACAAAAGGAGATTTATAAATGAAATTAATATACAAAATCTTTACTTTATTACTGTCTCTAACTATTATCAATTTATCATCTGCATCTGTATCCGCACACGAACTTTCTAATGATATTAGTTCCTACGAGATAGAGATTGAACCTTTATATAGTCCTGATGACAATATGCTTGATGGTGGCGGATTATCATCCATCAATCTCAGTTCATTCAGAAATAAATACGGTGTCTACGCTGACTCTTTTCGACCTGGAACGTATTACTATAATGGTATGACATTAATAAGAGATAGAGGTGTAAATTCAGGTAATGGTACTCATGGCGGGAGCTATTGGAAACTTTTTAATCGAAACGGAACTCGCATTGGTACTTATGATATGTATGGGAATTACCTAAGACCGTAACAGGAGGTCAACGATGTCAGTTTTTACTCTAGGAAATTATACAGTGCATCTAGGCACAGATTTACTTGGGTTTCAGTTACCTGAAGGGCTAAAGATTTTATCTTCTCGCACTCTTCAAACTTACTTATTTATCCTATATAACTCTGACACAGACAGCTGTGATATTATCAATGGCGGTAACGCATCTTACATTATTCATCATCATCAAATTTTCGTTGAGATAGCGTTTCCTGATGAATTTCAATACATCCTTCACCCTAACTTTGAGGGACATATTCATCATTTAGGGGGGATAGAATGACATTTCAAGATTTTTCCGTTGGAGATTATACAGTTCAAATTCCTCTTTCTTTTGAAGTGATTCATCAAGAAAACGAAGAACTAATAGTATTAACTCCACCTACTTATCACAGCACTGCACGTATATACATCTGCCCGGAAACCAAACAATTACACTTCACGAATCTCGGATTGATGAAAGTAAGAATCGTGGAACAGAGAATTCAAATTATTCCGTTAAAAAAAGAAGAGTATTCTTTTCTGAATCTGAATATTGATTATATTGATTTAATGGAGGAGTAAAAATGGAGACAATAAAATTAGGAACTTATTCTATTCATATCTCACCTAACATCGACACAGTAATGGATATAAGTAATAAAAAATTATTGCTTTGTCATAAGAGTGCGTTAAATACGATTGGATTGCTCACTTATAACGAGCAAACTGATACTATAAAATTTAACTGCCGATGGCCTATCGATTTTGAAATGCATGAAAAAGACATTACAGTCGTGCTGCCAGAAGGACTAGACTAAAATAAAATAAAAAAATAAGCTTTCACCTTTTTAAAGATGAAAGCTTATTTTCTTTTATGCTTCTTCAATATTTGCAATGTAGTAAGAATAACCACCTGTCACTGCGATTAAAATAATCATAAGCATTGTTGCGACAAGGATGGCAACATTATTTCCCATGAAGATTCCTGTAAGCATCATGAGAACACCCGCTACTACAGAGGCAATTCCGAAGAATCGTTGTGTTTTACGGAAGGCTGCGTCATTGTTTTTAAGCCATGAAGCACGGAATCCAATGTGTTTTGTATTCTCTTTAATTTTTGGAGCTAGATTTCCAATAAGGATAAAGAATACCCCTAGAATAAATGTGATAAAGCGGCTCATTTGCGCGCCTGCTGTCATTCCGCCTAGGTATAACCAGAATTGGAAATAAGCAATGACGTTCAATAACAGTAAGAGAATCCAGCTAATCGAGCGAGCTGCTCTTACATTGCCCCCTGTTAGTTTTGGCGATGAGCTTGCAATACGAATCGCAAACCCAAGAATCGCTACAAGGATTGGGAAGAGAAAGATTGAGAATCTACTTGCCGTTGCCGTCACATTCCCCGCCAAGTCCATGCGCGATACAATCGTTTCTGGTAAGAACCATACCACAAAGAGTGATACAACGAATGGTGCGAACATCAATGCGAGATAGGCATATTTTTTTAATTGTTTTACTTGTTCCATGTTATTTTCCCCCAATAATTTGATTGATCCATACAATGGCTTCGTCCAGTACGGTCAAATTCAATTCATAATAAATAAAGTTTTTATAGCGTGTTTCATAGATTAAATCAGCGTTTTTTAGCTTTCTAAGGTGATAGGACAAGGCTTGCGGCGTCATCCCAATCATCGTGGCAAGGTCACCGGTGTTGGTCTTCCCTTTTCGCAGGATTTCCAAAATCTGGCGACGCGTTTCATCAGAAAGAGCGGCCATTACTTCGTTCACTGCCATGATCTCATCTTCTTTCTATTTAAATTTATCTTTAATTAGAGTATACTCCTACGATTCGTAAAAAGCAATAGTTATTTAAAAATATTTTTTAATAACTTGAAAAAAAGAAGATGATACTTCCGGTTCCTTACGGATTCCTTCAGTATCATCTTTTACATTCGTTCTTCTTCTGAGTGTATTTCCGCCATTAAAGTGCGTCACTTAAGCGAGCGAACTCTTCAATCGTCAGTGTTTCTGCACGTCTGGATGGGTCAATGCCTGCAGCCTCTAGCACAGCGGACAAGCTTTCTTTTGTATGACCATTCCCAACGTACGCTTTAGCTAAATTATTCCATAGCGTTTTACGACGTTGTACGAAACTGTTTTTCACGAGCGCGAAGAATTTTGCTTCGTCGTTCACTTCCACGAGTGGTTTCTCGCGACGTTTTAACACCAAAATCGCAGAATCCACATTCGGAGCTGGATTGAAGACCGTTTTCGGAACGATAAATCCAATGCTAGCTTCGCAGAAATATTGAATCGCAATCGTGAGTGACCCATACGCCTTCGAATTTGGCTCAGCGGTCATTCGTTGTGCCACTTCTTTTTGCATCATCATCGCAAAACCATCGATTGGCAATTTCGATTCCAATAAGTTCATAATGATTGGCGTTGTGATATAGTACGGCAAGTTGGCCACCACTAATAACCGCTCGTTGATGTCGAAATGCTCTCCAATCACTTGCTCTAAGTCGACGTCCAAGATGTCACTATGAACCACCGTTACATTATCGTATGGGGCCAATGTCTCATCGAGCACTGGCAACAAACGGCCATCGATTTCAAACGCCAGCACTTGTTTGGCTTCTCTTGCTAGACGTTCGGTCAACGCACCAATCCCTGGTCCGATTTCAATGACGTTTGTCGTTTTGTCGACTCCCGCTACCTCTAGCATACGCGTTAAAATATTCGGTTCAATTAGGAAGTTTTGCCCTAGACTCTTCTTTACCGTTAGCCCATGACGTTCCATAATCTCGCGCGTTCTTTTCGGCGTCGCGATATCCTTTATTTCATTCATGTTTGTCCTCATTTTCTAAGACAGCCTCAAGTGCCGCCCTTAATTGTTCTTCTGTAATACCAAATAATTGTAATCTTTTCGCGAACTGTTTTCCATTCGTATGGCCGATTTTTAGATAATCCGCCACCACTTGACGTCTCGTTGCAGAATCCGGTCGTCCGATAAACCCAAGCGCCATCAGTGTTGCCTGCGAAATCATTGGCTTTCCTGATTCTGTTGAAATCTCATGCACCGATTCGAGCGCTCGTTGAATGGATTCGGTACTCGCGTGTTCCACTCCAAGACTCTTATGATTGTCCTTTCTGACGGCTTCTTCGCGTTCGATAAAGGCATGCTTCACGCCAGGTACGCGCTCTTGGATAATGTTTCGAATACGTGTTCCTGGATAATCAGGGTCCGTAAATACAATCACTTCACGCGTTTGCAGCGCCTTTTGAATGAGTGCAATCGTCTCTTCATCAATCGCCGATCCATTCGTTTCAATCGTTTCGATTTCTGGATAGATTTCCCTCAAGCGTCTTGTATCGTCTCGCCCTTCTACGACAATGACTGGATTCATAACAAGCCTCTTTCTTCCATACGGAATAGCTTGATGGCATTTTGTGTCGTTTGATGAGCGACTTCTTCCCAAGTGAGGCCGCGTTCTTTGGCAATCGTTTCAACCACATAGCGCGTATAGCCGGGTTCGTTTCTCTTGCCACGGTAAGGCACTGGCGCTAAATACGGCGCATCGGTTTCTACTAACATACGGTCGAATGGAACTAATTTGGCACATTCACGAACTTGCGGCGCATTTTTGAACGTCGTCACCCCGCTAAAGGAAATATGCATGCCTAAGTCCAAGAAACGTTTCATAAATTCCACGTCACCATTATAACTATGCATAATGCCCCCGATGTCTTGAATGCCCTCTTCTTTTAGAATCTTGTAGCAATCTTCTGTCGCATCGCGGTTATGAATCACAATCGGCAATTTCATTTCTTTGGCAATCGCGATTTGGCGACGGAACACTTTATCTTGTTCCTCGGGCGTGGAATCTTTCCAATAATAATCCAGCCCCATTTCCCCCATCGCGACCACTTGCGGATGCGTCAGACGTTCTTGTAGCCATTCTTCGATTTCTCTATTATAACGATAGGCTTCAGTTGGATGCCATCCGATAATCGAAACGATTTCTTTAAACTCTTCGCTAAGCTCCAGACTTCGCGTAATCGTGTCCGTATCGAATCCCACAACCGCAAAACGCGTCACTGCTAGTTCCTTAGCACGCGCGATGACCTCTTTTTCTTCTCCTTCAAACGCAGATACATTTAAATGCGTATGCGTATCAAAAATCATAATTTCGCCTCTTATCTTGTTGCGCCATTTAAGAATGGGTTTGTCGCAATTTCATCTTTTAGCGTTGTTGGTTCCCCGTGTCCTGGGAAAATCACTGTTTCAGCAGGTAATGGCAATAAGTATTTATGGATTCCTTCCATTAACTCTTTATGGCTTCCGTATGGGAAATCACTACATCCAACGCTGCCTTTAAACATCACATCTCCACCGATGACGAATCCATTTTCTCTGAAAATGAAGATTGTTCCACCAGGCGAGTGACCTGGAATATGTGCTAATTCTGGTTCAAAGCTTCCAATTTTCCATTTGCCCATTTCTTTAGGGAAATAACCGTCCGCTGGCTTCACTGTAATATTTTCGCCAGAGTAGTAAGAACGGTTCAATTCAGGATCGTGTAAGAATACTTTTTCCAACTCGTTCATGTACATTGGAATATGGTATTCCTCACGAAGAGCGTCAATGGCTCCGATGTGGTCTCCGTGCGCATGCGTTAACACAATCGCAACGGGCTTCAATCCTTCTTCTTTAATCAGTTGCTTAATATCCTCGGCTTGTGCACCTGGGTCAAAAATCACTGTTTCTTTATTCTCATCAATTAAAAAGTAGACATTTTCTTCCAAACGTCCTACTGGAATGCTTAATAACTCCATTTGGTTTCCTCCTGTAATCTTAATTCTTTTCTTTTAATAAATGAATCTCCATTTCCAAGGCTTCAATAGTTGCCATCATTGTCTCAAATGCCGGAGCCTCGCCGAAAAACATTTCTTTCATTCTATCATAATCGGATTTCAGTTCAGTCAATCGATATGTATCTGGTAATAAACGTATTTTCCCCAAAGTAGCTTCCTCATAATGTGCCCATTTTCTCGGATAAAATTTTTCTTTAAATTCTACGACTTTCTTCAGCAACTCAATCTGTTCTAAGGATGACTCCTTATACTTCGTTCGAGCAATGCAATAAACATCATAATAATGCCTTGCATATCGAATAGGAATCTTACTATTCTTTGGCCGATGTGCTTCATGATGTAGAATTGTTAATTTTTCCCAAAAAGTTCGTTCGGGAAGAACTGCTCTAACAGAAATACCTTGCCCAGTAAATAGCTGTGGATATACTTTCCAGATTTCAGGAACAACATCTAACCTTTCAGAAGGAGTCCAAGCTGCAAGAGCTCCAATCTCTATACGTACCACCGGTTTCACATAATCAATTTGATACTTTGAAGCATATTCAAATAAGATAGTTTGTGGATTTTGAATATCTATCTCTATTTTAACCGGTTCTTCCAATATCTTTGAAAAATCTGCTCTCATTTGAGGTAATAATTTTTCAGCTATAAAGATTGATGTTCTTTGATTCAATTCAAATCCAAATTGTTGTTGTTTCCTATTTGATTGCTCGTTCCAAGGTTCATCTTTTTCATAACCTAGCACTCGCCAATCGAGAATTAAATCAATATCTTCTGAAAAACGTTCGATTAGTTGATAACATTTGGACAGACTTGTCCCTCCCTTAAAGGAGAAACTCTCCTTCCACTTACTATATGAGAACAAATAATTCAAAATAAAACAAACCCAATAATCTTTTTCTAAGATTCTCTCGCTAATTCCTAATCGATTAGAGGCATTTCTTAGAACAGATTCTAACTCTTGACTCTTCACTGATTTAAACGTAAACATCAGATCATTCACCTATCTTTCGAATGATTCTATAAACCCATGCGGTCGTAGATTTACTTTCTTCTAAAAGTCGAATTCGATCTTGCTCGCTCAACTTATTTCTCAATAACTCAATATGCTGCTGTGTAATATGTTCTTTTCCAAGAGCCTTTATAGCCTGCACTATCATTGCTGTTAAAGTAGACATTCTAGAGATTTCACTATTACTCGTTTTTTTGAACTTGATTGTAGTATTTCCGAATGTATACTCTGCATATCGTCCGTCAGAAATATATAACCACTTATTTGGAACTTGCATTGATAAACCCAACAAATTCAAAGCAGTATTTCCAGAAGGAGCAATCGTCCAGTTGTGCTTTCTCGCTATAGCTGTAGCTACTTCATTGGCGGATGGAGATTCATACTCACCTACTATTTCAATGAATTTTGGATTATAGTATACGCCATTGAGTATTCTTTGAATTTCACCATTTTCCACCATTCGATTTATCGTTTTTCGTACAGTTTCATAATCGGCAATATCAAGAAAATCGTTTACTATAAAAATAGCATTTTGGGGCATCGAGGTTATCCTTTCCCAAATAGCAAACTTATAACTGGTCATACTTCTCCCTCCCTTGTCCCAAAAATTATATACTTTTTGGGACAAATTAGCAACTGCTTCCTTTTTACCTCTGCCCATCAAAAAACGCCCAAGCAGCTTGCTCGGACGTCTGTTGATTAATCATTGATTAATTTTTTCAAATCGATGGCTTTGTTTAATGCCGTCATCAACGGAATACCCGCTAATAATACGACGATTTCACCAAAGAATGTTTGCGCGTAACTTAGCCAGAATGGTAACCCTAATACTAAGTTCAATTCAATCGCTACTAAGAAAATCATCACACTGAAGACGCCTGCTATAACAAACATACGTGTTTTAACGTCTTTCACTGATTTGAAGATTAGTGCGCTGATAGCGAATGAAGCAATGGTATGTCCTAATCCGAATACTAAGTCATACCAACCTAGACCAGACGCTGACATAAATACTGAGTTGACAAGTAATACACCGGCAACCACACCGATTCCGTATTTTCTGTCAAAAGCGAATAAGTGGTTCAACATTTCCGCAATACGGAATTGAATATTTCCAAATGCCATAAATGCTGTTAATGATGTTACGACCACATATAGCGCTGCAACGATTGCGTTAATGACAATCAATTTTGTTTTTTTATTTTGCATGTTACTGCCTCCTAGTTTTTTATTGAGGGATGGTTTCGAACCTCATCGGCAAAAAAATCGCCACGAGCTATTGTACTACAAACCGTTCCAGATTGGTAGTCATAGCCTAAAAAAATAGAGCAACTGAATGATTTTCCAGTCGCTCTATGTTCTCTTACCATTTTTCTCTTTCCACAGGTTCAAATAATGTTACCTTTTCGGCTGTAGGTTCTCCCACATAATCTGCAAATAAGTCTTGAATCGTTATTTCTAAATCCTTGTAGTCATCGATTTCGTTCTTTTTTAAATCATCCATTCTTCGAACCTCCTTTTTATCGATTTTATCTTACCATAAAAGGCGTCACCCTTCTCCAATATAGTCTTTGAATTTCTTCTTGCATCGCTTGTGAGCTCCCTTAATGGACGTGACCGATTTATCGAAATGGTCCGCCATCTCCTCAAAGGTCGCACCGTCCAACACGCCTAAAAACACATCCCTTTCAAAGCGGGAAAGATGGTGGAAGTATTCCTCCGCCTCTTCATGCAGGAGCACTTGCCGCTCGCACGAATCCACCGATGCCGAGAGCAATGCAAGTTCCGCTTTTTCTCCGCGAACGACTAACTCGTGTGGAATGAGTCGCTGCCGATGTTCCCTACGTAGGCACTCTACCGCTAGATTTTTCAAGCAGCGCTGGTAATAGCCGGCAAACGAGACGGCATGGTTCTCATCGTACTTATGCACCGCCCGAAGCATCATGATACGGGCCTCCTGCGCAAAATCGTCCTGATCCATTTCATGAAAAAAATAATGGTGATGAATGCTCATAATCAATGGGTCAAAACGCCTCAATAATTCGGTGACGGCTTCCTCTTCATCCTCCTTTGCTAAATGGACAACCTCCGCTAACCCTTTCTCTTCCATAATTTATCCTCCTATTTTAGTGTCAGCTCTAGTATATCCGTATAAATACACAAAAAACCTTGTCTTTCTCATGGAAAAACAAGGTTAACGACGAATTGTTCTTATCGTTTGTTTTGAAAAGGCAATGTCGGATAAATTCCTACCCTTGCTTCAAAAAGCAATAGGGCCTATTCTTTTTCTCCGACCTTCTTGAAATAATGAACGCCATACGTTTGGAAGAAATCGACTTTCAATTGTACAAATCGTTTCAAATCACGCAATAACTGGTATAACTGCGCACGTTTTTCGAACTCCAGGCGTGTTTGTGGCAGTGGCCGCTCGCGAAATTGTTCCAGCAATTCTTCAATATCATCGATTAATTGACTTGCCGTATTTTGCTCCGCCAACTGCTGTGCAGTCTGTTTAAACATCTCCGACAGAATCGCCATCTCTTCGCCGTCCCAGCGGAACTCGTTCAAGTTGGTCGCCATGATTTCTAAGAGCTTGCTTTGATCACGACGCATTTCAAAATACTGATAATCGTAAGTCACTTCTTTGGTTAAATGATTCTCCGCTTCAAGGCGCACATATTCGCGTGCCTCGCTCAACTTTTCCTTCAACAACTGAAGTACTTCGCCATCATTTTTCCCATTTCCAATCGTCAAGAATCCCGACATCTTCAGGAGAACTTCACGCATTTTGTCTTCGATTTCTTCTCGGACACGTTCGATTTCTTGGCGATACGATGGCATATACCAGTTCAGTAAAATGGCCACGCCTGCCCCAATAGTGACAAGTAAGAGTTCATTGACGAAAAGGCTGGAAGTGAGTTGTTGTTGCGTCCAAAGGTGAATCACAAGGACGGTACTCGGAGCCACGCCGATATCCACTTTTAAGACATACGCTAAAGGAATGTAGCAAAGAAGATACAACCCGAAACTCATCACGTCAAAACCAAAAACAGCGAATATCCCCATACCAATGACAAGCGCCAACACAGCTGCCGCTAGCCTTTGACCTGTCGCCGCAAGCGAAACTTTCTTCGTGTCCATGACACTAAGAATCGCAATAATGGCTGCCGCAGATGGTGTCGTTAAATGAAGTGCCTGTGCCACAAGCATCGCCACAAACGCCGATACAATGACCTTTGCAATCTTAAGCTTCATGCCTTTCTCCTTTCAACACTTTGTCTTCTGTAACGCAATGTCCTTCAAGAGTGAGTAGCGCGCGTTTTCGCTCCACGCCTCCTGCATAGCCTGTTAATGCGCCTGTTGTGGCTACAACGCGGTGGCACGGTACAAAAAGACTGATTGGATTTCTTCCGATGGCTGTTCCCACCGCACGCGAAGACGTCTTTCGCCCTAGTTTGTCACCGACACGTTCGGCCACCTCTTTATACGTCCACACAGTTTGATAGGGGATTTCTGTTAATACGGCCCACACCGCTTTTTGAAATGGAGTTCCTCCTACAAATGCAATCGGCACGGCCCTAACAACATCGCCTTCGCCTTGGAAATAGGCTTCCAGCGCCTCTTGCACCCTCTTCCACAACGGCAACGAATCGTCCCATACAGGATTTTCCACAAAGGCGCACTCGTATTTTTGCCCTTCAAACCATAATCCCGTCAACGACTTTCCGTCACTGGACGCAATTACTATTCCTATTGGTGTTTCTATCCTCGTTAAAACCGCCATGGCGCACTCCCCTCATTTTTCATTACAAATCTATTTTTCTATTATATAATATTTTCTATCGAATGAAATAGGAAAGGAGCACTTTCATGCTCATTAACGAAGCCGTTTTACATATTTTAGATAAAAATTCAGGAAACTTACTCTTATCTCAGGCCCCACTGCAACTGGGCGATCCATTTCTCATTGAATACATTACAAAACTCGTGGATAAAATCAAAAAAGGCGATCCACATATCGGTCAACTCGCTTCTAGCGAACCCCTTCTTGGATATCTTGCAGACGAAGGGATTTCCTTCTTAGAAAAGACGCAGCAGTTATCCGATAAGCTCTTTGCACTCATTGCCCCAGCAGAAGAGATTGGACCAGCGGACTACTTATTCTTTACAGGAACAAGCGATACAGGTGGTACCCTCTTTGGAATGATTCGCCTCGATTACAGTTCAAAAGTCACACACTTTGTCGACTACGAAGGTGAAGCCGTTAGCAATACTATCTTGCAAAATCATGCTATTTTACCAAATGCGACGCAAAAACCTTCGGAAGCGTTCATCGTGGATTTATCCAACGGAAACTATCACTTAATCGAGAAAAAAGTGGTGATGGAAGGCCAAAAGACGGCCTATTTCTCTGAAAAATTCTTAGAAATCACAGTTCCCGTCACAACGAAAGAACAAATCAAGGAAATCAAAAAAACGGTCACTCATATCGCGAAAAAACACGACGAAGAACCGTACAAAGCGCTGGCAACGACGCAACAAGCCATCTTCCACCAGCTGGAAGAACAAGACGAAATCGATGCCGCAGCCATCTTCGATAAGGTGTTCGAGGAAAAACCGCTCGCCCGCGAAGCCGCACAGTTGGCCATCACCGAAGAACGCGTTCCAGAAAAAATCGCCGTAACGAACGTGCCAAAATACGAACGCAAATACAGCAAGCAAAAATTCAAACTGGACAACGGAATCGAAATTACCATTCCAAGTGAAATCTACGAAAACAAGGAGATGGTCGAATTCATCAACAATCCAGACGGCTCTGTTTCGGTACTGATCAAAAATATCGAAAGTATCTTAAATAAATTTAACGCGTAACACTATCTAACCTAAAACAAGAAACCTCCTAGAAAATTTCTAGGAGGTTTTCGCTTATAATGGCTTCTTCAATGGAATCCCCGGTTTTCTTGGATATTTATTCGGTGTTTCCTTCGTCTTTAAAATCGTAACCACATGACGGTTTCCGCCTTCATATGGCAAGTCGAAAGAGACATCCCCTTCTACTTTCCCACCAAGAATCGCGATGGCTTTTTTAGCTTCTTCCAATTCCACTTCCGTATGCGCGGCTTTTAACGCGAGAAAATAGCCCTGCTTTTTCACGAGTGGCATGCAAAATTCGCTTAATACACTGAGTTTGGCAACGGCACGAGCAGTCACCACATCAAACGATGCACGGAAATCCTTGTTTTGCCCAAAGGTTTCAGCGCGGTCATGGAAACATTGCACATCTTTTAGCCCAAGCGTCTCCACTAATGTATTCAAGAAGGTAATGCGTTTATTCAATGAATCCACAATCGTCACCTTCAAGTCTGGGAAGACGATTTTCAAGGGAATACTTGGAAATCCTGCACCCGCACCCACGTCGCAAAGTGTTTGGTCGGTCAATTCGTGATGGAATCCAAGCGCCAATGAATCATAGAAATGCTTCAAATACACGCCTTCTTCATCCGTAATCGCCGTCAAGTTCATCTTCTCATTCCATTCCACTAATAGATGGAAATATTGGTCGAACTGCTTCTTTTGCACATCTGATAATGGTATCCCATGCACCTCTTGGAGTCTTTGATAAAATTCTTCTGGTTTCATACGCGCCTCCTTATTCTTGTACTTTAGCGATCTTGCCTTGTTCGATATAGACCATCAAGATCGATACGTCGGCTGGATTCACCCCACTAATACGGCTCGCTTGCGCAATCGTTTCTGGTTGAATCAATTTCAAGCGTTGACGCGCTTCGGTCGCAAGTCCATTAATCGCATCATAGTCGATATTGGCAGGAATACGTTTGGCTTCCATGCGTTTTAATTTCTCAACTTTTTCAATCGCTTTGGCAATATACCCTTCGTATTTAATCGAGATTTCTACTTGTTCTTTCACTTCACGAGAGACTTCTACCGTTTCACCGGCAAATCCTACTAATTCGTCATAGCTTAATTCTGGACGTTTCAACAAGTCGCTTAGAAGGATGCCGTCTTTCAATTCCGCTGATCCTTTTTCCGCCAAGAATGCTTGTAATTCAGCAGTTGGCTTCAAACGAATCGATTGCATGCGTTTGATTTCGGCTTCAATCGCTTCTTGTTTGGCTTGGAACTCGGCATAACGTTCGTCGTCAATCAGTCCAAGTTCGCGTCCTTTTTCTGTTAAACGTAAATCAGCATTGTCATGACGAAGTAAGAGACGATATTCCGCACGAGAGGTTAATAGACGGTAAGGTTCTGTCGTTCCTTTTGTGACCAAGTCGTCCACCAATACGCCGATATACGCATCGCTTCGGCCAAGAATAAATGGCTCTTCTCCGCGAATCTTACGCACGGCATTAATCCCAGCGTAGAGCCCTTGCCCCGCTGCTTCTTCATATCCACTCGTCCCGTTCATTTGTCCAGCAGTGAATAGATTTTGAACGAGTTTGGTTTCAAAGGTATTCTTCAATTGGTGCGGCACGACCACATCATACTCGATGGCGTAACCCGTACGCATCATCTCCGCATTTTCCAACCCTTCCACGCTACGAATCATCTTGATTTGCACGTCTTCTGGAAGCGAAGTCGATAACCCTTGAATGTACACTTCTTCCGTATTTTCCCCTTCTGGCTCTAGGAAAATTTGGTGACGAGGCTTGTCGCTGAAACGAACGATTTTATCTTCAATCGATGGACAGTAACGAGCGCCGACCCCTTCTACAATCCCTGTAAACATCGGTGCACGGTGTAAATTCTCACGAATCGTTTCGTGCGTTTGTTCATTCGTATATGTTAACCAGCACGGAATTTGGTCATAACGATAGTCTTCAACTTTGGAAGTAAAACTAAATAAGTTTGGCGTGTCATCCCCAGGTTGAATTTCTGTTTTACTATAATCAATCGATGAGCCTTTAATCCGTGGCGGAGTTCCTGTTTTGAAACGCGCCAATTCAAAGCCTAATTCGAGTAGGTTCTCTGATAATTTAATCGATGGTTGAGAGTTGTTGGCACCAGATGAATATTTCAATTCACCGATAATAATTTGACCACGAGAAGACGTTCCAGCCGTTAAGACAACTGCTTTTGAACGATAGATGGCACCTGTATTCGTGATAACCCCTTTACATACGCCATCTTCAACAATCAATTCTTCCGCAATCCCTTGGCGTAAATCCAGGTTCTCTTGTTTTTCAATCGTCTTCTTCATTTCTTGCGCATATAAATGCTTATCCGCTTGCGCACGTAAGGCACGTACCGCAGGGCCTTTCCCTGTATTTAGCATACGCATTTGAATATATGTTTTGTCGATGTTGCGACCCATCTCGCCCCCAAGAGCGTCGATTTCACGCACAACAACCCCTTTGGCAGGTCCGCCTACAGATGGGTTACACGGCATGAAGGCCACCATTTCTAAGTTCATTGTGAGTAATAATGTCTTTGCGCCCATTCGTGCACTCGCTAGCGCTGCTTCACTGCCGGCATGACCTGCACCGACGACAACTACATCATAATTTCCAGCTTCGTAAGTTGTTACCATAGTCTCTCCTTTACTTTCTTTCTCCATAAAATTCTACACTGTGACTGACATATTCTCCGGCTTCATAGATGAATTTTGCAGAAAAGAACGGCTCCTGTCCTAAAATCCACTCTAGGAAAATGCGGTCCCCTTCCCACGAAGGTTTCTGGAGGATTTCATCATAAGGAACCCATTCCAGCGTCCCTTCTGGCGAATCAATCAGCTCTCCTGAAAACTCCGTTACACGAAAGACATACGTATACCAATCGTGTCCAGGGGTGAATTCCGGGAAGGTGATAATTCCTTTCATCTCCATCTTCGTAGCCTGTAGTCCTGTTTCTTCAAAAATCTCACGCACGGCACATTCTTCTGGAGTCTCAGCTGCTTCGAGCTTGCCACCAACGCCAATGTATTTGCCCTCATGGACATCGTTTGGCTTCTTGTTGCGTAATAACAGTAAAAATTCTTGTCCATTATCGATATAGCAAATTGTTGCTAGCTTCGTCATCAGCTCGTCCTCCTTGTATCCTTCGCTTCTATCAATATCCCCGATTCTTAGGGAACATCATACGCTCTCAATGAGGAGCGTTCACTCATTCAGTTGTTTTGTCTTACCCAAGAGATAAAACGGAAATTCTTACGGATTCTATAGGAATCCTTCACAGTGCGAAGGATTCGTAATGGGGAATAGCAACCAATGTGAATTACTGACTCTAGGGTTGTAACCCGTAGAGTCAGTTTGAAGCTTGGTAGGAATTGAGACGTAAGGCTCAATCCGATGCCCCATTATCGCTACTATGAAGAAATCCGTAAAGAATTGAAGTTTTAGCTCTTATTTCCCTAAACAAAACTGGCTGAACAATTGTGTTAAAAACTCTTTTCCTTGTGCTTCTAACTTTACAGATGCGCCCGATCCTTAGGGAACATCACGCTCTCAATGAGGAGCGTTCACCCATTCAGTTGTTTTGTCTGAACCAAGAGATAAAACGGAAATTCTTACGGATTCTATAGTAGCAGTAATGGCGGTTGTAATCGATGCGAATTAGATTCTCTTAAAATTGATTTTTAGAGAATCTTTGAGGCTCGATAGGTAGGAAGACTATAGGCTTCCACCGGTACAGCCATTATCGCTACTATGAAGATATCCGTAAAGAATTGAAGTTTTATCTCTTATTTCCCTAAACAGAACTGACTAAATAATTGTGTTAACAGCTCGTCTTGAACCGTGTCGCCTGTGATTTCCCCTAAGAGATCCCAAGCGCGGGTAAAATCGATCTGGATTAAATCAACAGGCATGCCCATGTCGACCCCGTTCGCAACTTCTTGCAGCGCTTGTTCTGCTTTTTCAAGAAGCGCAATATGACGCGTGTTCGATAAGTACGTTGCGTCGCGCTCGTTCATTTGCCCTTGGAAGAAGTAATCGGCAATCTTTTCTTCCAATTGGTCGATGCCCTCTTTTTTGAGCATGGACGTTGTGACAATCTCGCTGTCTGTCGCGAATTCTTTCACCTTGTCCATATCAATTTTCGTAGGCAGGTCTGTCTTGTTTAATAAAATAATACGTTTGAAGTCTTTCGTTTGCTCTAATAAGCGGAGGTCTTCGTCCATCAACTCTTCGCTTTGGTTTAAAATCAAGAGCACAAAATCCGCTTCATTTAAGGCTTTTCGGCTTCGTTCCACCCCGATTCGCTCCACAACGTCATCCGTTTCACGAATTCCCGCCGTATCAATTAGTTGGAGCGGCACGCCTCGAACATTCACGTACTCTTCAATCGTGTCACGAGTCGTTCCGGCAATATCCGTTACGATGGCTTTTTCTTCGCGTAATAACACGTTCAATAGACTCGATTTCCCTACGTTTGGGCGTCCAACGATAGCCGTCTTCAATCCGTCACGCAAGATTTTTCCTTGGCTTGCCGTGTTTAGCAATGCGCGAATCCCTTGTGAGACTTGCTGCGTCTTCTCGCGCAACAGTTGTAAGGTCATTTCTTCCACGTCGTCGTATTCTGGATAGTCGATATTCACTTCCACTTGCGCTAAAGTGTTTAAGATTTCTTGTCTTAAATTCTGAATTAACTTCGAGAGCTCTCCGTCGAGTTGACGCATCGCCATTTGCATCGATTTATCCGTTTTGGCTCGAATCAAATCCATCACAGCTTCTGCTTGCGACAAGTCGATACGTCCATTCAAGAAGGCACGTTTTGTAAATTCACCAGGCTCCGCCAGGCGTGCTCCCATTCGAAGAACCAGTTGCAAGATGCGGTTAATCGCCACAATCCCACCGTGACAATTGATTTCTACAACATCCTCACGCGTAAACGTCTTTGGCGCACGAAGCACCGTCACCATCACTTCATCAATGACTTCATCGTTCTTTGGATCCACGATATGCCCATAGTGAATCGTATGACTGGGCTGTTCTTTTAATCGTTTCTCTTTCAATCGATACACTTCGTCGGCAATGCGAATCGCATCCTCTCCACTCATACGAACAATCCCGATAGCCCCTTCTCCAGGCGCCGTTGAAATCGCCGCAATGGTATCAAATTCTGTCTGCATACTATCCCTCACTTTTGTTTCATTGCACAAAAAAAGTGCACACTCCACCCCTACATGTTCTAGGGTGGCTCGCACTTTGACTGCTAACCGATATTCTCAAAGAGATTATACACTATTTTCCTTAGAATTCATAGGCAGAAAGATAGATTGGATAAATTCCCAGCGTTTTTTATTTTCTTTGTAAAATTCTATACTTCTCATTGCACTCTTTCTCAAAACAAGATACAATTTCTCTATGAATATAAAGGAGGATTCCTATGACAGTAGAACATCCATTTAACAAAATCGTAGAAGGGATTGCAGTTTCTGACATTCGTCAATTCGACGCAGAAGTATCCACAATTCCTGGCATTATCAAATTAACTCTTGGAGAACCAAACTTTGACACACCTGAGCATATTAAAGAGGCGGCTATCCAAGCGATTAAAGACAACCACTCTCACTACACACCAAACTCAGGGATTCCTGAATTACGACAAGCTGCGGCTGAGTATTACAACAAGAAATTTAATTTCAATTACACCGCTGACCAAGTCATCACAACAATTGGGGCGACTGAAGGGATTAACGCAAGCTTACAAGCCATCTTAAACCCTGGCGACACCGTTATCGTACCAACACCAGTCTTCCCACTATACTTACCAATCACATTAGTAAACCAAGGGAACTTCATTACGGTGGACACAAGTGAAGACGGCTTCGTATTAACGGCTGACAAATTACGTGAAACCATTGAAGCAAACCCAGATAAAAACTTCAAAGCAGTTGTTCTGGTATACCCAAGTAACCCAACAGGTGTAACTTATTCTAAAGAACAATTAGAAGAGTTAGCGGGAGTCATTAAAGAACACCAACTATGGGCACTTTGCGATGAAGTATACGCAGAATTAACATACGACAAGGCGCACTACTCTCTTGCGAATATTTTACCAGAACAAACGATTGTCATCACTGGTTTATCAAAATCACACGCAATGACAGGATGGCGTATCGGATTCATCTTAGGACCAACACACTTCATGAACGAAGTCGTAAAAACACACCAATACATGGTGACAGCTCCAACAAGCTTTGCGCAATACGGAGCGCTTGCGGCGATGTTACACGGCCAAGATGACTGCGCGAAAATGATGGTTGAATATAGCGAGCGTCGTGACTACCTTGCTGCTGAGTTGAAGAAACTTGGCTTTGAAGTAGCAAGTCCTGACGGTGCGTTCTACTTATTTGCGAAGATTCCTGCAAAATGTGGAACAGACTCATGGGCATTCGTTCGCGATCTTGCTCCAAAGGCAAAAGTAGCGCTGATTCCAGGGGTTTCTTTTGGCCCTGGTGGCGAAAGCTATGTTCGCTTCAGTTACGCTGCTTCCATGGAAAACTTAAAAGAAGTTGTGGCTCGTTTAACCACTTACTTAGCAAATATCTAAAAATTTGAGAGGCAAAAAAGACCATATATGGTCTTTTTCGCCTTCCAACTTTTAAACGATATAGCTTATATACTATATCGTTTTTATTTTTAAAAACTCCTACGAAGAACACGCAATTACCATATATGGTAATTGCGTGTTGTTTTCATTATCCAATCGCCTATTGTAATAGAAAATTCTTTTTGATAAAATGTGACCAAATAGCGCAAAAATACGTCAGAAGAAGAAAGTTGGGAGAAAAGTGGGTAATAAATCAGCGGATTTTAATCAATTAGTGCTATCAACCTTGTCAAAAACGACAAAACTACCTTTCGTGAAGGTCAGTCGTGAGGAATTTCTTAGAAAGGAATTTAAAGGGAGCGAATATTTAGATATCATTCTAAAAAATGGACCGCAATCCGTTTTTACGCCGGAAGCTTTACGAAAAAGAGCTACGAAAATTATTAATGACACTACGAAGAAAACAGCCTTAACCTCTTTTGTAGCTGGCTTACCTTCAAATCCAATCACCGCTACTTTGTCTGGAGGAGCAGACGTCGTTCAATACTTTGGATTTTCACTCAATCTAGCACAGCAATTGGCTTATCTTTTTGGGGAAGAAGAGTTATTTACAGGTGAGTTTGATGAATTGCCAGAAGAAGCAAAGGCTCGCATGATTGGTTACTTAGGAATCATGCTCGGTGCAGGCGGAGCGGCAGCCTTAATTACAAAAGTTTCAAAAAACATCGCAGAAAAAGTCGGTGAAAAAGTCGCTAAAACAGCCCTTACCAAAACAATGTGGTATCCGATTATGAAGAAGGTCGGTGCTTTTCTCGGATGGAAGATTACGAGGATGTCTGTCGGCAAGACGGTCACAAAGGTCATTCCAGTCATCGGCGGTGTGTTCTCTGGTGGATTGACTTACTACACCTTCAAACCTTCCGCAGAACGCCTAGCTAATACCTTTGAAAAATTATTAAAAGGCGAATTTATCGAAGATGACGTCTCTATCAACGATCTCTCTGACGATTTTAAAGAATACTTAGAATCCGACGAAGCCATTATCGACGGTGAATTTACGGAAGTCGAATAAAAAATAAAGAGTTAAAATTATCATATATGATAATTTTAACTCTTTTTCTTATTTCCAAATACTTTCGATAAAAGTGTCACGACCTGAAAGTCCGCGGTAACGCTTGTAGTGTTCTGGATCCTTCTTGTAGAAATCTTGGTGATATTCTTCAGCAGGATAGAACGTGCTTGCAGGCTCGATCTTTGTCACGATATCCTTTTTGAATCGTCCGCTGGCTTGCAAGGCTGCTTTTGAAGCTTCCGCAATCTTTCTTTGTTCTTCTGAGTGATAGAAGATGACTGGGCGGTATGAATCTCCACGGTCCACGAATTGTCCCATTGCATCCGTTGGGTCCGTTTGTTGCCAGTAGACTTCTACGAGTTTTTCATAAGGGAATACTTCTGGGTCGAACGTGATTTGAACGGCCTCTGTATGTCCTGTTGTTCCGCTACATACTTCCTTGTATGTCGGATTTTCTTTGTGGCCGCCTGTGTATCCTGAGATTACAGACTCGATTCCTGGTTGGCTGTCAAATGGCTTCACCATACACCAGAAACAGCCTCCTGCAAATGTAGCAATTTCTTTTGCCATGTGTATTCCTCCTACTCTTGTTCCGGGGTCAACGAAACATCTTCCCCGAAAATGCGCATCTTAATCGCGACACCTGTTCTTGTGCCTGCCAATCCACCGAGTCCCGTTTCGCGAAGTTCTCTTGGCATTCTTACCCCGATACTGCGCATCGCTTCAATAGTTTCATCGGCTGGAATCACGTTTGTAATGCCCGCAAGTGCCATATCTGCGGCAATCAACGCATTCCCCGCGCCAATCGCATTCCGCTTCACGCACGGTACTTCTACAAGACCGGCTACAGGGTCACAAACAAGTCCTAATAAATTCCCAAGCGCTGTCGCAAAGGCTTCGGAACTCTC
>ENA-OWLZ01000039-OWLZ01000039.1-metagenome-genome-assembly--contig:-NODE-39-length-33018-cov-6.327670_pt1 | contig 33018 bp, 35 predicted proteins | sample MGYA00245341_ERZ651117 | MGnify/ENA primary metagenome ERZ651117 (study PRJEB26857, sample SAMEA4031763) | metagenome | biome: human; feature: oral; material: saliva | place: Philippines | collected 2014 | study... | reverse complement strand
GTTATTCGTTTACGTTTGTAGATTTATTTTAACGCTATTGTCTGAATGTGTCAAGAATCTTGGTTTACATTTGTAGATTTATTTTGAAAAACAAACACCTCTATGTGCTGACCCCAGAAAAGTAAGACAGAGATAATTTAACTTTTTTGGGATAGTTCACTAAGAGATGCTTAAGAGGGATATTTCAGATTTACAATATTATTAAATTTAAAAGGAATTACAAACTTCATTAACCTTTTTTTCATATAATTTAGACATAAAAATATAATTATTTAATAATTTTGATGAAGAAAACTTGTTCAAATTATCACCAAGAATATTAGCTTCTTTCAATATATAAGGAAAGAATTTTATACAATCTTTTCCTTTAAAATAATATCTAAAAAATTCAAAAAATGAGTTGGGATAATTAATCTCTAAACTTTCAAACTGATTTCTTATTTTGTCATATAAGTTCCTATCAATTGATTTTAACTCCTGTTTCAGATATTTTTCAATCCTATCCTGAAACGTATCTCCAACTATTTTAGGATCTTTTCCAATTAAACATCCTATTATATCTAGATGTTTCACAAAATAGGCATATTTCTGTATTTCCTCCGTAGGTAACTCAAATGTGGTTTTATGATTTTTATGTAATTCTCTAATAATACGTAATTTAGAGCAGGTGATTAAAGGATCTAATAAATCTGAGCTATTTGACGTTAAAAAATTAACAATTCCTTCAACTTTTTCTGGTCTTACTTTGTGCGAAATTAGCACAAACCTTATAACATTTTCTTCAAATATATAATTTTCTAACTCGTAGTAATCATAATAAAAGATATGACTATCAAAACAATTTGATGAACACAAAAAATCATAATCTCTATCAATTAATAAACGAATATCCTGAGTCTCTTTATTATTCGAATAGTATTCTAAAGCAATTTTCTTTCCAGATTTATTATCCTCTATTTCTGATGTTTTTATTTCAAAATCGAAATTTATTTTATTAATACTGAAGTAGTTTTCTAAAGCTTGTTTGTCTGTATTACCTTCAACTATTAATATTTTTTGTGGTCTAGAAAAATCAAAATATTCTTCAGCAATCACATCATTCTCAATCGTATCAGGAATTCCACTACCAAGCTCAATAGTATTAACTGACATCATTCTTACACCTTTCTAACTACTAATGAATCTACCGACCTATTAATAATATAGGGAGAATGTGTGGCTGATAAGACTTGAAGATTGGATTTTTTTAACAAATTTTTCAATAGTTTATTTTGCCACTTTACATGAAGAGATAATTCTGGCTCATCAATAATTACTAATGCTGGAGTAGTTTTAGGTAATTCAATTGCAGAGTAAACTAAAAATGTTATTAACTGCTTTTCTCCCGTTGAGAAATCTGAAAATTTATTAATTTGAGTTCCAACTTTTTGAAACTCAAATTCATTCAATTCTGTTTTGATTAATTTTAATTTATTACCAGAAAAATCCTTTAAATTTTCTGATATATAATTGTAACTAGTTAATTCTTCCGTTATTTTATTATTATATTTCGAATACTCCGTCTGAAGATCCTGAATTACTTGCATAAGGGGCAGGGCTAGCACGGCTTCGAATAATCTGTCGCGATCCTCTGCATTTACATTATTATCATTACTTCTTATTTCATCTAAAAGTTGAATATTTTTTTCATACTGAGATGAAATTTCCTGTAATGTATCGGTAGAAATATTCAGTTCCAAGATATCGTTGATACTTTTCAATTGTTCTAATGTCTTGATATTTTTTGTGAAACTAGAAACTCTAATATTCCCTAAAGATTGGCCCATTTTCATCATTGTACTTTTGGTGAAATCTCTAAAAAGAATGTCAAGGCTATTTGATGAAACTTCATTTAACGTTCTTGAATATTCTTTCAATATTTCCTCAATATCAGAGTTTGACATTCCTATTACTCGTCTATCACTTATTCCAAATTTTTTCTTTTTCTCACGTTGTTCTCGTTGTAATAAAGCCATTATTGGACCATCATATAAACTAGAATAATAAGACTCTATATCTAAATCAATACGCCTATATGTTGGAAAGTATAACAACGATTTGTTTATCTCTTTTAGTTTCTTACTAAAATCATCATATTCATCTATCAAATCCATTAAACTTACTATACTTACTTCTTGTCCAGAAGGTATCAACTGATTTTCGGGTCCTTTTTCTTCAAACAATGTACTTGATGTACGATTCTGTTTTTTTACTATCTTTTCTAAGATAATTATTTTTTTCATCTTTGATACCCTTAAGTTTACTATCAAAGATTGATTTTCACTTTTATATCTTATTGCAATTTTCTCTCCATTATCATCTGAAGATTTCTTTACAAAAATACTTTTCATATATTTAAAATCAGAATCGAACTTTATTTTAATAGTATTATACTTTAAATCTGAAACTGAATAATTACCAGTAAGACTATTATAAATAGTATTCAATATTGTTGTTTTTCCATTACCATTATCACCAGTAATAATAACTGACCTCTTTGAAAAGTCTATATTAACTAGTTCTTTTCCAAATAAATTAGTTATCTGCACCTTACTTAACATTTATCATTCCTCGTATCTTATTCTTAGCTTTTTGATATTGATATCTTAAACTAGCAATTCACTACAAACTGAATAAATTTAATAATTAATTATTGATGAAAAATAATTAATCCCCCTTAATCAAGAACAAAATAAACCATGTACCAATAACCATCGTCCCACAATTCAAAATCACTTACCGTAGCATATAAAATTGGTAAACCTTCAGTATCAACATTTCTAAAACTAATCTCACTTCCAATGTTAAGAATTCCGTCCTCTACAACCCAGCTTGGTTGTTGAATACCAGTTTGATTGTGTGCTTTTATTGAATAATAAGTATTATCACCAACTGTAATTTCCATAATTTTCTCCATACTCATTTTTTACAGATATATTCCATCATAATAATAAAGATCTTAATCATAACAACATGAGTTTTTCATAAGAATAGTGATCAACTATAATATGCTAGAAACACTCCCCATTTCTGGAGAGTATCATCTTCTATTTTTCAAAATGTGAACCGAATGTAACAAATTCAGCGACTTCTTCTTCCTTACCGTCGTGAAGGTCACGAACAATTTTTGATCCCACGATAACACCATCTGACACAGCATTAAAGCGTTTAATGTCTTCCTCTGTTGACACACCGAAACCTGTGAGGACTGGAATGTCTGCATGAGCAGTCAAGTTAGCCAAGTGTTTGTCAAGGTCATCACGGTAATTACCAGTCTTACCAGTGACACCATTAATGGCAACGGCATAAATAAAGCCTTCTGCACCATCAATCAACTGTTTCTGACGGTCAAGTCCTGTAGTTAAGCTGACCAAAGGCACGAGAGCAATATCACTGTCTTTCAAATAAGGGGTGATAAAGTCAGCGTGTTCATCTGGCAAATCAGGAATAATGAGCCCCTTGACAGATGTCTCTGCTAGGTCCTTAACAAAGGCTTCAATACCATATTGATAAACTGGGTTGATGTAGGTCATGATAACCAAAGGCACCTGTGTCTTTTTTTCTTGAAGCTTCTTGATGATAGCTGTCAAAGTCACGTCTTTAGCTAAACTACGTTGTCCTGCTAGTTCAATAACGGGACCATCGGCCACAGGGTCTGACCATGGAATACCCACCTCAATAGCTGAGACACCACTATTTTCTAAGAGAGCAATGGTCTCAAAGAGTCCGTCTAGGCCTTTAGCGTGGTCACCAGCCATGATATAGGGTACGAAAATACCACGTTTACTGTTCTTGATGGCTTGTAGATGTTTTGTTAGTGTTTTTGTCATGGTTTATTTCCCTTCTGCTTCAGCTTCAAAACGTTCTTTAACCTGCATAACATCCTTGTCCCCACGACCTGAGAGGCAGACGATGAGGCTTTGGTCTGGCGACATCTTAGCTGCCACTTTTTGTGCAAGCGCAATGGCATGGCTAGACTCAAGAGCTGGGATAATACCTTCCAAACGTGATAGAAGTTTGAAGCCTTCAAGTGCTTCTTCATCTGTGATAGAGTCGTAAGTCGCACGGCCAATTTCGTTGAAATAACAGTGCTCAGGACCAACCCCTGGGTAGTCCAGACCAGCTGAGATAGAGAAAGCTTCCATGATTTGACCATGAGCATCTTGAAGGACATCCATAAGCGCTCCGTGAAGGATACCTGGGCGGCCTTTGGCAAAGGTTGCAGCGTGTTTTTCAGTATCAAGTCCCAAACCAGAAGCCTCAGCACCATACATAGCTACTGATTTATCATTGACAAATGGATAGAACATACCGATAGCATTTGAACCACCACCAATACAAGCCATTACAGCATCAGGCAGTTTACCGCCAGAAATCTCTGCATATTGGCGTTTGGCTTCACGACCGATAACAGATTGGAAGTCACGAACAATTTCTGGGAATGGTGCTGGACCAAGGGCAGATCCCATAATGTAGTGAGTGTCCTCGATACCTGCAACCCAAGCACGAAGAGCAGCATTTACAGCGTCCTTAAGCACGCGCGAGCCATCTGTAACACTGAAAACTTTGGCACCAAGCAATTCCATACGGAAAACGTTAAGCGCCTGACGTTTAACATCTTCCTCACCCATATAGATAGTACAGTCCATGTCGAAAAGAGCAGCGGCTGTCGCTGTTGCGACACCGTGTTGACCTGCACCAGTTTCGGCGATGATTTTCTTCTTACCCATACGTTTGGCAAGCAAGACTTGACCAAGGGCATTGTTAATCTTGTGGGCCCCTGTGTGGTTAAGGTCTTCACGTTTAAGGTAAATTTGCGCTCCACCGATATGATCAGTCAAACGTTTGGCGTGGTAAAGAGGCGTCTCACGGCCCACATAGTTTTTAAGGAGGTCATCCAATTCCGCTTGGAAACTTGGATCTTCCTTGGCTTCGCGATAGGCCTTATCCAATTCAATAACGGCTGTCATCAGCGTTTCGGGAACGAACTGACCACCGAATTTTCCGTAAAATCCTTTTGCATCAGGTTGTTGATATGTCATGCTTTCACTCTTTCTATAAATGCTTTAATCTTATCTAAATCTTTGTGACCATCTGTCTCTACACCTGAGGACACATCCAAGGCATAGGGATGGAAGGTTGCATTGGCCTCTGCCACATTGTCCACAGTCAAGCCACCAGCGATAAAGTAGTCCTGCTTAATCTTCTTGTCAGCCAAGAGTTGCCAGTCAAAGGTCTGACCACTGCCGGCAATAGGAGCATCAAAAAGAAGATAATCCGCCTGGCTCTTGACTTGAGAATCACTATCCGAAATCTGAATAGCTCGAATAACTGGTACTGATATCTTTGGAATCAGAGCTTCATCAAAAGTTCCATGAATCTGAACGATATCTAAGGGAACCTGACTAATCGCTTCTTCCAGTTCCTCAAGACTTGGTGAGACAAAGACACCGACGATTTTTGTCTGGCCTGTCACCCCTTTAGCCAGCTCGTGAGCTTGTTCAAGACTCACTTGCCGCTTGCTTTTGGCGAACACAAAGCCAATGTAGTCAGCACCTGCTTCAACTGCAGTGGCTACTGCTTCTGGTGTCGACAGTCCACAAATTTTAACCTTTGTCAATTTGCAACTCCTTGACCTTTTCAGCTACATTGTCAGCCGTCATAAGGGCAGTTCCTACCAAAATCCCATTAAAATATGGGGCAACTAGGGCAGCATCTTGACCTGTAAAAATAGCCGACTCAGAAATATAAACCTGCTTGTCCTTAAAATGCGTCGATAACTCAAGGCTAGTATTGATATCTGTCTCAAATGTCACCAAATTACGGTTGTTAACGCCAATAATTTCAGCACCAATACGATGAGCCACTTCCAATTCTGGCAGATTATGCGTTTCAACCAAGACTTCCAAGCCAAGGCTAGTCGCAAAATCATAGAGCTCCTTGAGACGAGCTTCTGGCAAGGCCGCTACAATCAAGAGAATGACTGTCGCACCCGCATTACGGCTACGCACAATCTGTTTCTCATCAATAATAAAGTCCTTAGCCAAGGTTGGAATAGCTACCTGTGACGAAATTTCTTTCAAATAGGAAATATCACCTTTGAAAAAGACTTCGTCAGTCAAAACAGAAATCATGGCTGCCCCATTTTCCTCATAGGTCTTGGCCTGAGCCACAATATCCACATCTAGGTTAATATCACCCATACTTGGACTGGCTTTTTTCACTTCAGAAATAATTTGCAGCTTGTTTTGATTTGACTTGAGAAAATCATAAAGGCGATAGGTCTGACGCAAAGGCTGCAAGTCTTCCATGACCAACTGGGCCACTTCTTTTTCTTTTTGTTCTAGGATTGTAGGGAGAAAGGCTTTACTCATACTTGTACCTCTTGAAGTTGGCGAAGTTTCTCTAGGGCTGAGCCATCCGCAATTAATTGACGAGCAAGCTCAACACCTTCTTTAATGGTCGCAACCTTACCATTAGCAAAGAAACCAAGACCTGCATTAAGCACTGTTGTTTCAAGATAAGGACTAGCTTCATTTTTCAAGACACTAAGGAGGATTTCTGCATTTTCTTTGGCATCACCACCTGTGATATCAGACAACTCAACCTTTTCCATCCCCAAATCTTCATAAGTGAAAGTGTGCTGGCTGATGTGACCATCTTCCAAAAGGGTGTAGGTGTTAGTGCCATAGAGAGCGGCTTCGTCCATATTGTCAGGACCTGTAATGATAACCGCACGTTTACGTCCCAACTGTTGGATTGCATTAGCAACAATCTCTTGCAGTTCCACACGATAGAGCCCCATGAGTTGCGTCTCAAGGTCAAGCGGATTAGCCAGTGGCCCAACCAAGTTCATAATCGTTGGAATCCCAAGAGCTTGGCGAGCTGGACCGATAAAACGCATAGCTGGATGCATGGTTTGGGCAAAGATAAAGGCCAAACCAACCTCGTCAAGTGCTTTAGATAGGGTTTCTGGTGATGCCGCAACGTTGATTCCAAGGGCTTCAAGGACATCTGCCGAACCAGATTTAGAAGAAATCGAACGGTTACCAGCCTTGGCCATACGAATACCACCTGCTGCTAGGACAAAGCAAACCGTTGTTGAAATGTTGAAGCTATAAGACTGGTCCCCACCAGTACCACAGTTACACATAGCATCAGTGAAGGTCTCAGGCAAGACCGTCGCATGTGATTTAAGTGCACGCACAATACCTGTGATTTCATCTGCTGTTTCTCCCTTAGTTTTAAGCCCCATAAGGAAGGCAGCGATTTGGCTTTCTGAGACTTCATTTTTGAGAATGCGGTCAAAGACTGCTTGGACTTGCTCTTGAGACAAGTCTTGTCGGTTTGAGATTTGTAGGAATATTTCTTTCATATCTGTTTTCCTTTTAAAAACGGTTCAATATTTTCCAATGCACGAGGAGATCTTTTGAGCGTAGACCAATCTAATCAAAAGACTGACCAACTAGCCTGCAACGATTTTCACAAAATTTTCAACCATCTTGAGCCCATCTGGACTTCCGATGCTCTCTGGGTGATATTGCAACCCGTAAATTGGTAGCTCCTTATGCTGGATGGCCATGATTTCTTGGTCATCCGTTGTGATAGCTGTCACATCAAAGCCCTCTGGCATTTGGTCAACAACGATAGAGTGGTAACGCATGATTGGGACATCATTGTCGATATCCTTGAAAATTGGCGATGGCGTTTCAAAAGTAATATTACTTTGTTTGCCATGCATGACATTTTTAGCCAAGCCGAGTTTACCACCAAAAGTTTCCGCAATAGCTTGATGCCCCAAGCAAATTCCCATCATCGGTTTTTTACCAGTGAAATCCTTAATCAAGGCTTCCATTTTACCCGCATCAGCTGGCCAACCCGGACCTGGTGAAAAGACAAGCCCGTCAGCTTTTTCCGCCTCTTCATAGAGCTTCTCATCATCATTACGCAAGACCTTTACCTCTGTAAAAGTCCCTAGGTATTGTGCCAAATTATAGGTAAAAGAATCATAGTTATCAACTAGTAAAATCATTGGGCATCTCCTATTCTTGTCATAGCTTTCGCCTTGTTAATCGTTTCGTAAAATTCATTTTCAGGAATACTGTCATAAACAACACCTGCACCTGCTTGAACATAGGCTTTTTGATTTTTAAGAATCATAGTACGGATAGCAATGGCAAAGTCCATATCTCCTGTCGCAGACAGATAACCGATAGCTCCCGCGTAAATACCACGTTTTTCCTGCTCAAGCTCATAGATACGACGCATAGCACGAATCTTAGGTGCCCCTGACACAGTTCCAGCTGGTAGGGTTGATTTAAGAGCATCCAGGGCCGTCAATTCTGGCAAGAGTTGCCCCTTAACCACACTGGTAAGGTGCATGACATAGCGGAAATATTCAACCTCCATATACTTGGTCACCTTGACCGTGCCATTTTTGGCAATCTTACCAATATCATTACGTCCCAAGTCAACCAACATACGGTGTTCCGCAGTTTCTTTGATATCATGTGAGAGTTCATCCGCTAGAGCAGCGTCCTCAGCCTCATTGGCACCACGAGGACGAGTTCCAGCAATCGGATTGGTGACCACCTCTCCATTTTTCACGGAAACCAAACTCTCGGGGCTAGCACCAATCACCTGATAATCTCCAAAATCATAGAAATAAAGGTAGTTTGATGGGTTGGTCACGCGCAAATTACGGTAGTAATCCAAAGGATCTCCCTCAAAGTCCGCTGAAAAGCGTTGGCTAAGCACACATTGGAACATATCTCCTTCACGGATAAGCTTTTTAGCCTTAGCCACCATATCCATGAAGACCTCTTTTTCGATATGATTTGAAAATTGCAAGGCCTGCAAGGCTTGAGGTGTAAACTCGTTTGGTGCCTGAGTCTGGAGGCTCGTTACTACCTGCCCTAGAGCTTGTCGCACTGCATCATTGTCACGGCCAGAGTAGATATTATCCTCTACCACATAAACCTTTTCCTTCTTATGGTCAAAAATCAAATAAGACTCATAGATGAAGAAATGCATATCAGGTGTCCCAATCGTGTCTTCAGGAATCTCCCCGATATTTTCATAGAGACCAATCATGTCATAACCTGCAAACCCGATGGCTCCACCTGCGAAAGGGAGGTCAGACTTGATGCCTTTGACGGTTACTCGGTCCAAGTATTCGAAAGGATCCTGATCAATCGCCTTACCATTTTCATAAAGAACACCATCCTTGAAGGTTACTTCAAAGACCGGATTGTAGGCAACAATAGAAAAACGCGCATTTTCCTTCTCACGAGGAATAGATTCAAGGATAACCTTGTGTTCCCCTTGAACACGCATATAAGCCAAGATTGGTGTTAAGGTATCGGCTGGTAAAATTTTTCTCATAATATTTCCTTTCATACTGGCTTATCGAGAGTCATAAGACTGATACAAGAATCCTTTTTAGGATGTATCGGCACCATTATTCTTCTTTGTTCACTTTTTCTTCCAAAGCAATAAAGGCTTTAATCATGCTTCGCCAAACACTTTCAGCCACATCTGGCGATAAGCCAAGCTCTAAGGCTTGCTTACGACGGTTAGCTATCACTTGGGCAACACGATCACTAGCCTGGACAGCAGCCTTGTCTCCTTTGGGCTTAAGCCGCCCTGCCTTTTCCACAAGTCTTTGACGTTGGGCCAATAGTCGAATTAACTCTCTGTCAATATCATCAATCTCAATTCGAATATTGCTTAATGCATCCATACATACCCAACCTTTCATTGAATAATGAAATAACACTTCTTTTAGGTAAAGAGACCTTTGAAGATAAAAGTAAACAAAAAACCTCACAGAGAAAAACTCTGTGAGGGCATTAAATCTAGTTTAACACGGTACCACCTCAGTTAATGGTCTACGAAATACGACCATCATCTCTATCTCCTCTAACAAGGAGTTGCACGGTAAGGGGTGCCAACCGAGAAGAATATGTGTTACCTTCTCATTATCATCCAATCAGCCCAATGTTCGCTCATCTCGATTACCTACTCACAATCACCGCAGGCTCCCTGAAAATCTAAGACCAGTTACTTTCTGATTTACTAACTATTGTACTCCTTTTTAAAAAGATGTCAAGAATTTTCTGTTAATTTTGACAATTCTTTTCCTATAAGATTCGTCTATAGCTAATCCAGAGAGTGAGATAGTCTTGTCCCTAGGCTATACAAAATAAAAAAGCCCCCAAAGGGACTTCTTGGTTTGATAAACAACGGCAGGGTGACAGTCCTGCATCTCTTTCAGACCCGAAGGTGCGGCGGCTGCCTCTTCCGCCCTCGTTGTTATTCCTTACCCATATTATATCACATTTTCTTCGCTCTACCAGCATTTAGATAGTTTTTCAGCTTAGAATCTTTAATCACAAACATGGTACGGACATTAAGTTTATCACATAATCTGACTGCTACCAAAACATTACCATCGATACGTTTGATGTATTCCAAGGACTGGCCATTAGGATGGCGACCGATATAGTCTGGTTGAGCAATAATCTCTGGAATACGTTCATAGGTGGCATCAAAATCACTGAATTCCTGGCGATGTTTTTCCATATGCTTCTTACGTTGTGTAGACAGCGTGATGTCTTCACCAGGCTTGTAGTCCAAATCAAAAGCTTTAATGACTTTTGGCGTCAAGTGCCCTACTATTTTCATGCCTCTATTGTACCATACCTAGCACTCATCAAGGTTTTTCCTACTGTTCAGCCATCAAAAAAACTCAAGCCTGTTACCAAGCCCGAGTTTTGCTTTATGCTTTTTGGAAAGCACCTTGTTTATAGCTAATCCAGAAGAAAAGCGGTGTACAGATAGCCATTGCCACCAAGTAAATCGGCAAAGTATAGCTATTAAGTGTTGAGATTTCAATCACATCTCTTAGATAGTAGGAACTAATCAAGAAACCAAAGACTGAGTAGATAATCAAGGCCACGCGCCCCTTATTCAAGGGGATACAAGCACGAATAACGGCAAGAACACCCAGTGATCCCATCATATAATAAGACAGCGTCAGCATGTCCGTATTGCTCATGCCAAGATAGACCTGAGACAGATGGAAAATAAGAACACAGATAACCAGCATCAAGGCATTAGGAATAGACAACTGGAGCGAACGTCTGAGGAAATGTTTCTCAACAGGACGAATATTACGTTCGAAGGTTAGAATAAATGGTGGAAAACCTTCGATAAATTGACCCGCCAAAGTCATCTGAACTTGAATGAAAGGGAAGACCAAGAGGTACTCTGCCTTACCAAAAACAATACTGGCTATACAGATAAGCCCCAAAAGGAAGGAATAAACAGTCTTAATGAGGAAAATCGGTGCAATGTGGGCAATATTATTAACCACACGGCGTCCCTCAAATAGAATTTCAGGAATATCCTTAAACTCAGAATCCATAAGCACCAAGTTAGCAATCTGACGTGTTGCAGGATCTCCCTCTGCCATAACAATCGAACAATCCGCTTCACGCAGTGCCAAGATATCATTGACACCATCACCAGTCATAGCTGTAGTATGCCCATTGGCATTAAGGGTTTGGATTAACAACTTCTTCTGATGTGGAGATACACGACCAAAAATCGCAGTATCCTCAGCCAAAGCCTTCAACTCCTCATCGCTGACCTTAGAACAGTCAATATAGCTTTGATAGTCGACAAAACCAGCTTGATGAGCAATATGAGAAACCGTCACTGGATTGTCACCAGAAATAATCTTAAGCGTCACATCTTCTGAACGTAGGTATTCCAAAGTTTCTGCAGCATCCTCACGAATAGGATCGGCAATTTCAAGCAAGGTCAAAGCCTCGACATCATTCGGCAAAATCATGGTCTCTGTAGCAACACCTGACTGACTCCAAGCCAAAATCAAAACACGAGACCCTCGTGCCTGAGCCTTATCGACTGCTTTAGGATTTTCCTTAAGAAGCATCTCAGGTGCTCCCAAAAAGAGAGTTCCAAGCCCATTAACGCTCACAGCACCCCATTTACGATCACTTGAAAATGGAATAACGTCACCTACCTGATAATGATGTTCCAGACCCTCATAAGCATTTCGAATAGCCTGAGCTGTTGCGTTTTTATCCTTGCTATGTTGCATATAAGCCGCAAGCAAACGCTCCAACTCCTCTTTTGTAAAACGCTCTGACAATAGTTCAAGACCTTTAACCGTCATCTTTCCCTGTGTAATCGTCCCTGTCTTATCTAAACAAAGCACGTCTACACGGGCCAAGGTTTCAACAGAGTACATCTCTTGCACTAGGACATTTTTCATCCCAAGCTTAACGACAGCTGTCAAAAGAGATGTAATGGTCAAAAGGGCAATTCCCTTAGGCAACATTCCAAGAAGGGCTGTCGAACTGGTAACTACCGACTCTTGAAGAGAGAGCTGTTTAATCAAGTAAGCCTGAAAAAAGAGCGCAAGCCCAAACGGTATGGCAATCTTTCCCGTAAACTTAGCAATCTTGTCCATATTATAAAGGATACGAGACACGATTGGCTTATGAGTCTTGGCCTCTAACATGAGCTTGTTGGCGTAATTGTCCTCGGCTACGTTAATGACCTTAGCATAGACCTGACCACTCACAAGATAAGACCCCGAGAGCAACTCCTTCCCATCTTTCTTTAGAATGTGATCACTCTCACCAGTCAGCATAGCCTCGTTAAGCTCAGCCATCCCATCAACAACCACGGCATCACTAGGAACCTGCTCACCCGCAGACAAGAGCATGATATCATCCAAGACTATATCCTTAGGATCAATAGAAACAAGCTGTCCATCACGCACCACGCGAATCTGATCCTTATTCATGAGATTGAGCTTATCAATCATGCGACGGGCACGCAACTCCGTCATCATACCCGTAAAGGCATTAAGCACAATAATCCCAAAGAAAAAAAGATTAGACCAGGCCTGAACAGCAATCAAGGCCACAAAGATTGCAAAATTGAGCACATTAAAGGAGTTGAAGACGTTACGCCTGAAAATCTCCCAATTGCTGGAGCCAGTTTTTGCTTTAAAATGATTTGTTTTACCCGCATCTATCCGTCGCTTGACCTCCAACTGAGTCAAGCCTTGTAACTGTTTTTTCATAACTTTCATAGTAGCATAAAAACGAGGTGTTTTCAAAGGTTAGCCATCATGAATACTAAGGAATAAACCTATTAACCCTTATGCTTTTTTCACCCTGTCATCCAGACTGATAAACCCAACAAAAATATTCTCTAATTAAACCTACTTTGATAAATTAAATTAAACAACCACTGAAGATTGATGATGGGTTTTGGTTGAGCATCAATCACAGGTTGAACAGTCTCTCTAATTTCTTTTAGGACTTTTCGTTGATTATATTTAATCTTGTGATAACGTTTGTCAAGAGCAGCTTTGATAGAAAAATTACGATTAAAAAGATAACTTTCACCTGAGTCCGGGAAAAAAATAGAGTACCATTCGTAAAACTTAATACAGACGTTTTAGTTCCTTCTTCTCTAGTTATAGCGTACGACCCATCATCATCATAGCTAATACCATCTATTTCCGGTGTATAGGCCCAACCCATATTCTCCATCAGAATAATGATGTCCGGTTCTGTTCCCTCCTTATGAGGAATATGCTGAGCATAATAAACAGAGTGGTATTTTAAGTTAAAAAAACTAAATAGGCTCATTCCTAAAATTGTAAACAGTCCTATAAATAGTCCTACAAAAATCCCTAAAATATTGCTTTTTTGCATTGTCATCTTCTCTTTCGCTTTTCTACGACCAAACAATTTTTTGACCAGATTAACATTTAATCATTGTACACTATTTTTAACAAGTCTTGAAATTTAAGGATTTGTGGCTTCTGTAATTGCTCTAACATTTTTTTGAGTAAGAAAAAATCGAGTCTGTTAATAGTTGAAGCAAGTATAAAGCAAGCCTTAGCAAATTTCTCCAACGCCTCTCCCCGCTTTTTCATTCGAACGAAACATGGTATAATAGTTAAGATTTTTATACTACTCATTTCTGGGCAGAAGTGGGCAGTAAAATTTAAGAAACAGGGGCTAAACCCTTGGTATGAAAGGAATCTAGAAAATATTATGATGAACATGCAAAACATGATGAAGCAAGCGCAAAAGCTTCAGAAACAAATGGAAAAAAGTCAGGCTGAATTGGCTGCTACAACTTTCACTGGAAAATCAGCCCAAGACTTGGTCGTTGCTGAATTAACCGGTGACAAAAAAGTGGTTAACATCACTTTCGCTGATGCTGTTGTTGATCCTGATGATGTGGAAACACTTCAAGATATGACTGTTCAAGCCCTTAACGATGCTCTCGGGCAAATCGATGAAGCTACTAAAAAATCAATGGGTGCCTTTGCAGGTAAATTGCCATTCTAAAAAATGAAAAGGAATCTCGCGGTTCCTTTTTTTCTATACACTCATTTTGCCACTCAGCCGTAACATACTAGAAAAGACTTGGACAAGAAATCCAAGTCTTTTTGTGATAGTCCTATAAAGTTTTTAGTCTTCAACCAAAGCAAGTCCTGACTGAGCATCCTCTTCGTTTGCTAATTTAGAACGATTCTTTTGACCTAGATAAATGCTAGCTGAATTCAAGGAACTTTCTAAAGTAGGATAGTTCACATCCTCATTAACCGTTTTTGAAGCTACAGGTCCTGAGATTAAGAGTTTATTATCATTCTTTACATAAATCTGATATTCACCAACCTCACTAGTCTGTGCCAAAATCTCATTCAACAAGTCTGGAGCAATCGTTTGAGCGTCCCCATCAGCAGCTTGATTAGTGTCCTGCTTGTGTTCTGATGAATCCACAACTTCTGTGATAACAATGTAGTCAGGAGCTTCATCATTAGAGCCCTTATCACCTTCAGTTTCTTGCTGTTTTTGGTCAGATATTTCTGACTTCTTGGTATCTTGAGCCGACTCCTCATGATCCTTCAATTCCTCGTCGCTAACTGTTCGAATTTTAGCCTGATTGGCATCTAAATCAATTTTGGGAGCTTCTTTAACATCGGCCGATACCCCAGTGGTTCCCATGAATAAAGCCAAAGTTCCAAGGGTAGCAATCACACTAACTATCGCTTTGCTGATAAAACCATTATCTTTGTTCATAATCATAAATCCCTCACTTTTATTTGGTTAGCTCTGACAGAGCTAACAACTAGTCCAATTTACTGCTGTACTTAGGTAAAAGATCGGTTGAGCTGTTTGACCGACCCTTCACCCAGATAACAATCTTAGCATGCAAAATCCTTGATTTCAAGCATTTCTTTAATTTTTAAGCATTTTAAAGAAATGACAACTTCATGTCTTAAAATTGATGACAATCTATTATCAGATTAGTTTTTTAAGCTATGGAAATGGTAATTTCTTTAAGCAGTACTTAGCAAAATAATAGTTGTTTTTTAGACAGATTCTTCAGAAAATACTTTTGGTAACTTATCTCCGAAAAAATTTTATCGGATAGCAAAATTTTGTCCAAACACTTTAAAAGCAAATATAAAAAATAATTCTTGAAGGAGGAAGTCGGTTTCTCAAGAGTCTAATATAGGATTAGAAAACAAACTGCCTAAACAACCACCAATAAAGGCACAACAGCAAAATTTTCTAACTATTCTATAAAACACCGTCCAATAACTACCTAATCTTAAAGATAACTTACTCTCATTTATGTGTTGGGTTTTAAGGTATTTGCAACTTCTTTAAAAATAACTCAAACACACAAAATCATTATTAAAAATGCGTCATTTCCCCTAAACAAATTAAGTCAAATGAAAAATGCATACCTCGATTTCAAAAAAATATCAGCATCCCATATGCTAGAAATTATAAAAAGCTCCTTTATATAGCATCAATTCTGACCAAAAAAAACAAACCCACTTTTGCTAGATGATCATGAAACATTTACCGCCCTAAGCTCTCCGATAAATATAGAAATTTGGAAAAATAGTAAATCCACTCAGTAAAAGACTAAAAATAGCCTAACTTTATAATCAAATCACCAAATATTCACCTCACTCAAGACTCATCTGAAAAAGTATTTTCTCATATGTAAACGCTTCATCCACATCTCTGTCACATGTAAGAAATTCTTATCTCTCTTTAAACCTTTTTTACCCCAAAAGCTAGATATTCCAAGGAAAATCCGTTACAATAGAGTACGGAAAGATAGGTAATTAACAGCATCATTATTTTCATATGAAAGGGAAATTCATGGCTTATATTCAAATGAAGCATAGCTATAAACGCTATAAAACCGGTGATCTGGAAATTATCGCAAACAATGACGTAAGCTTTGACATTGAAAAAGGGGAGCTTGTCGTTATCCTAGGTGCCTCTGGCGCTGGGAAATCAACCGTTCTTAACATCTTAGGTGGTATGGACACCAATGACGAAGGCCGCGTCATTATTGATGGTAAGGATATCTCCGAATACTCAGCTAGGGAACTCACGACTTATCGTCGTGAGGACGTTGGTTTTGTATTCCAATTTTACAACTTAGTTTCAAATCTTACGGCCAGGGAAAACGTCGAACTAGCATCTGAAATCGTTCCAGACGCTAAAGATGCTACCCAAACACTCGTCGAAGTCGGACTAGGTGACCGCTTAGACAACTTCCCATCACAACTCTCTGGTGGGGAACAACAACGTGTTGCCATTGCACGTGCCGTTGCAAAGAATCCAAAGATTCTTCTTTGTGATGAACCCACGGGGGCTCTGGATTATCAAACAGGGAAACAAATCCTAACCCTCCTTCAAGATATGGCTCGCAAACAGGGAACAACTGTTATCATTGTTACCCATAATGCTTCTCTAGCTCCAATTGCCGATCGTGTGATTCGCATGCACGATGCCAAGATTAAGAGTGTGGAACTTAATCCTAATCCACAAAAAATCGAGGACTTGGAATACTAGAAAGGAGCAACGTCATGAAAAAAACAACTTATTGGAAAGACGTTTGGCGAACCTTTGTAGCTTCTAAGGGGCGTATGCTCTCTATTGCCTTGCTTATGGCACTGGGATCCTTTGCCTTGATTGGCCTTAAAGTAACCTCTCCTAATATGAAAAAAACTGGAGAACACTTTTTCAAGACCCATCAAACAGCTGACTTGAGCTTAATCAGCACATACAGCATCAACCAATCCGATCAGGACCTTCTTAATACTATTAAAGATAATAATGTGAGCATCGAGTATGGTTATTTCAAAGATGCTGTTATCAAGGGGACGAATACGACATTTCGTATCTTCTCAAAACCTGAAAAAATCTCCACCTACGACCTTGTTGAGGGAGAACTGCCTAATAAGGAGGGGGAAATTGCTCTTTCTTCAAAATATAAGGAAGAATATAGCATAGGAGAAAAGATTAACTTTTCTGAGCCAGTAGATAGCTCAGGGCAAAAACAGTTAAAGGAACAAACATATACCATTACTGGTTTCGTTAATTCCTCTGAACTCCTATCGAGGAACCGCCTTGGTGATGCTAGCGCAGGTACCGGAAAACTGGATGGTTATGCCATTGTTCCGGAGACAGATTTTACCTCTAATGATTACATGATTGCTCGTATCCGCTACAAGGATTTGGAAAATGTTAGTCCTTTTAGTAAGGAATATGCTGATAAGATCTCAGAGAGAAAGGCAGAGCTCAAGAATCTCTTTAAGGATGAGCCTGAAAAACGTCTAGCTGAAATCAAGAATCAGTCTCAAGCTCAAATCACTCAAGCTAAACAAGAACTTGAAACAGCACTCGCACAGACTCAACAAATGACAACAACAACCCCTGCTGAAGCTGCTAGTGTAAAAGAAGCTACTACTAAGATTGAAGCCAAACAAAAAGAACTCGAAGAAAGTCAAGCAATGCTTGATAATTTACCAGCACCTAGCTACAAGTTCTACTCTCGTCGAGAGATTCCGGGTTCTGAGGGATATGTTGCTTATGAAAGTAATATCAACATCATCCACGATGTTAGTAACATCTTCCCTGTCGCTCTCTACTTTATGGCAGCTTTGGTTACTTTTGTAACCATGGGACGCTTTGTGGAGGAAGAACGCGATAAAGCTGGTATTTTCAACGCCCTCGGATACAGTAATTCACGAATTATCCACAAATTCGTCATTTATGGATTGGTTACGAGTATTACTGGTACAACCGCTGGGGTTATTACGGGTCACACACTACTTCCAATACTCATCCACAACACTTATAAGAGCGATTTGCAGCTTCCTGCTTTCGAATTGCACTTCTACCTTGGACTTACCCTCGTGGCCTTCCTTTTAGGTCTCTTATCTGCTGTACTACCTGCCTTTGCGGTCGCCAAGAAAGAGCTCTGGGAAAAACCTTCCCAACTCCTCCTTCCAAAACCGCCTCGGGCAGGAGCTAAGATTGTCCTAGAACGAATTAGACCTCTTTGGAAACGTCTCAGTTTCACGGAAAAAGTTACCATGCGTAATATTTTCCGCTATAAGCAACGGATGTTTATGACCCTATTTGTTGTCGCAGGTTCTATCGCCCTGCTCTTTGCAGGTTTAGGGATTAGATCTTCTGTATCTAACCTTAACCAGCAACAGTTTGAAGACATCATTCACTATGATATGATTGTTGTCAAACAGCCAAATACGTCAAAAGCTTTAGATGAGGAACTCACTAAGCTTCTCGATAGCAAAGACGTGAAAGAATACTTGAATGTTCATTTTGAAACCTTGCAAAAAACCGCTGGTAGTAATAAGGACACTCAAGAAATCTCAACACTTGTCTTTAATGATCGTGATGAAAAAATCATCGATAGTTATATTAGCTTGCATGACCGAGAAAATAACAAGAACCTCAAGCTATCAAATGACGGAGCTATTATCTCTGAAAAAATGGCAAAACTCCTAAACCTCAAGGTTGGAGATACCATTACTGTGCAAAACAGTCAGGAAGAGCCTGTCAAGATTAAGATTGCTGGTATAACAGAAATGTACATGGGACATTTCCTCTTTATGAATGCTAGCTACTATCAAAAAGCCTTTGGTACACCTTCGGTGAATAATGCCAACCTCGTTAGTCTTACTGAGCCAACCAAGCAAAATGTTGAAAATATGGCGGCCAAATTCATTAACTTGCCAAATGTTTACGGTGTTGTTCAAAACAACAACCTCAAGTTGCAAATCAGCACTATGGTCAATTCATTAACGCAAGTTATCGGAATTTTGATTACGGTTTCCATTCTCCTTGCTGTGGTTGTTCTCTATAACCTAACTAATATCAACGTTTCAGAACGTATCCATGAGCTCTCAACCGTCAAGGTCCTTGGTTTCTACAATAATGAAGTATCCCTCTACATCTATCGTGAAACCATTTACCTTTCTATTATCGGTATCTTCGTCGGATTCGGACTGGGACAAGCACTCCACCAATATATGGTAAGCATCATTCCACCAGATCGTATCATGTTTGATCCATCTATCGGATTGGCTACTTACCTTCTACCAGCTGTTCTTATCGGCTTCATTCTTGTTATCCTTGGCTTCGTCGTCAACAAACGTCTTGCCAAACTAAATATGCTTGAAGCTCTGAGCTCAGTTGAATAAGCTAAAAACGCCTGAGAAGTCATTCTCAAGCGTTTTTTTATGTTCGAAAACTCATTTTGTTTGACTCTTAGCCAACTCCAGACAGTAGGTCTTCACATGACAATGAGGGCAAGTCAGTTTACGAGTCCTTGGTGTGTGACCGGCAATAGCAAACTCTTTAAAACTAGGATCAAAGGTCTTATGACAGTTGGGACAGAGGTATTCAAACTGCTTTCTATAATGAAATACCAATAGGTTCATTACTAGAATATAAGCAGGGCAGACGATAAACAAACCTCTGGGATCCTTAAAATAATAAATAACGATTAGTAGACTTACCAGATAAAGAAGGGAGATTAGAACGATACTCCCATACATTCTCCAATGCAAATGACGCCATGATTTGTGATTTTCCATAAGACGTGAAATGTCTGACAAATCTTCCACCGAAAGTTGATGCCGTTTAGCAGTTGCTTTTTGCAAGTGACGGGCACGTTTTAGTTTGACCTCTATCTCCTTGGAAGACTTTTCCAAGCTCTCGATTTGGTCTGTCAACAAAAGCTCTAAAACCTGTTCCCTATTCTCCTCTTGCAAGAGTTTTTTGATTTGATTAATTGAAAAATCCAAATCTCTTAAGAAACAAATGACTTGCAAGCGTTCCAAGTCTGATTCGTGGTAGATTCTCCGACCACCCTCTGTGACTTCAGATGGCGTCAAGATACCTCGTTGATCATAGTATTGAACAGTCCTAACAGACACTTCTGCTGCTTTAGCCAACTCTCCTGTTGAAAACTGCGACATCTCAGTCACCTCCTTTTAAGATTTTCTATCAAAGGAGGATCTTCACCACCTTTGATACCTAGATTCTACCTTATAACGCAAGGTAATATGCAAGACATAACCCTAGAGGATTTTCACTTCTTACAGAAAAAAGTTAGCCAGCACTCTTTACAGCCTTTACAGCTCCTGTAAAGCTTTAGTCAAAGAGACCGCCCAAGCCTAAGGCTGCAAAAGGATTGTTACTGACTTCTTCCTGTTGCTCCAGAAGCTTGGCATTCTCATCTAATTCAAGGAACTTCTCGTAAATTTGAGCGGTCATCCGAGCATCCTCCAAACTGTTGTGACCATGTCCCTTAATTCCAAAGAAATCTGCCACACTAGTCAACTTAAGGTTAACAATACCATTCAAATCAGAAGCACGACGGTCAAAAGCCTCATCAAAAACATCTAACGCATATTGCTCTTCCAAGTCTAAACCATTTTCAGCTAGAATTGGCAAATCCGACTTAAGTGCATTGTAACCGATAAGTGGTGTATTACCAACAAATGCCTTAAACTCTGCCAAAACCGACTCTAACTTTGGAGCCTTGGCAATCTTATCTGCTGTAATCCCCGTCAAACCATTGATAAAGGACTGCAAAGGAACATCCGAGTAGACAAAAGAATCAAACTGGTCCACTTCCTTATGTTGGTTCACCTTAACCGCCGACACTTGGATGATATGGCTAACGTCATCCACTGTATTGAACTCCAAATCAAAGGCAATATATGTTTCTAAATTTTCCATCTTAATCTCCTACAATAGTTAAAGCTGAGACTGAGTCTCAGCTTCTTTTTTATTTTCCAAATAGACGTCCAAAGAAACCTTTTTTAGAAGCTTCTTCTTGTTTAATCTGGATTTCTTCCACTTGGGCTTTGGCTTCATCAGCCTCTACCTTAGCCTCATCAAGCTCCAGTTTAAGCTCTTCTTTGTCCTTCATAGCAGTCAAGGTCAATTGCTGCTGTTGATCGATCTGCTTGTCTTTTTCAGCAATTTGCACGTCTTTAACACGCAATTGATCATCCATGTTAGACAACTGCTCATCCTTAGCCTTCAACTGAGCATAGAGACGAGCAATCTCAGAGTTTTTCTCGTCTACAAGAATCTCCAACAACTCACGTTGTTTTGTTTCTTCATCAATTGGCTCATCATCAAAGATGGTTTTCTTGTAGATTTCCTCCAACTTAATCAAGCCACTGCGTTTAACGACAGTAACTCCTTTAGCATTTTTTTCTAGATCTTCTTCTGGAAGTTGTTTGACACGATTATTGACTGCTTGACGACTAACGCCAAGGATTTCAGCAATCTCGCTGACGGTCTTTTCAATACTCATAATAGCCTCATATTCTCTTGAAATGTCTTACTATGAGAATATCACAATCACACCTTTCTGTCAATTTGACAAGTCATTCAGGACATTTGAAGAATTACTTCCGAATCCATTTTTCCTTTCACACTTCAAACAATTTACTTGAAAGGAAGCTAAGCTTTTGATAAACTATTTCTGGGTATAAATACATTATAGAAGGAAAATCTTTGGCTTGACTGATTGGTACTTCCATACTAAGTGTGGTTGTTACCGGATCTGCCTATTCAGGAATGGTGGAACAATTCTACATGGTTTGGGATTTTCATTCTTGCTCCAATTATTGACAGTGTTCGCGTAACTCTCGTTACCGAACTGCTTATTATTGAAGCACATTAGCTTCAACGGTCTTACTGTTGGAGTTTTTTTGTTGTCACTTCAAAGCTCACTATAGCCTCATATTATCAAGCCAGATTGAAAAAAGTCCTAAATTATGCCATAATAAACAAAAGCAAAATAGAAAGATTGAGTCCTATGAAAAACTTCCGTGATGATATCAAAGTCAATGATTTGGCCCAGCCCTTCTTGGAGCAAATCGTTGAACAGATGACTACTGTATTCGACCCTGAAATTGAGCTAGATATCTACAATCTTGGTTTGATTTATGAAATCACCGTCGATGAAAATGGTCACTGCTACTTCCTTATGACCTTTACTGATACTGGCTGTGGCTGTGAGGAGACTATGCCATATGAAATCGCTGAAAAACTAAAAGCAATTGATGGCATTAATTCTGTCAAAGTGGAAACTACTTACTCACCAGTCTGGAAGATGACACGCATTAGTCGTTATGGACGTATTGCCCTCGGTATCTCTCCTCGAGGCGGAAAATAAAACCAAAACCGATTGGACATTGCCAATCGGTTTTTTATTAAGGTGACAATAGATAGACATTGCTAGCTCACACGACACCCTAAACTTTTGAATCATAACCACCCGTCTAACGGGTGGTTTGATCATGGGCTATAAGCCCATAATACCAGCCAGCGCCTAAAGACGCTGGCTTTCACTTTGTTCAAGCCTTATTGCTTTTGACTCGTCACAAGCCTCTCAAAGAGGCATTTGCATTACTTACCGTTATCCCTAAAGGGATTTTCATATTCTTTAACGCTTAATTTGTCCAATGCGATATCATGCTTCTCTTGTTCCTGGATATATTTCTTAATTGTGGCTTCATTAAGTCCTACCGTACTTACATAATAACCTTCTGCCCAAAAATGTCTGTTCCCAAATTTATATTTTAAATTGGCGTGTTTATCAAACATCATTAATGCACTTTTACCTTTTAAATATCCCATAAAACTAGCTACACTCATTCGTGGTGGAATACTTACTAACATATGGACATGATCTGGCATTAAGTGGCCTTCTATTATTTCAACGCCTTTATATTGGCATAGTCTATGAAAAATCTCTCCCAGACTACTCCTATATTGATTATAGATTATTTTTCGTCTATACTTAGGTGTAAATACAATGTGGTACTTACACATCCATTTTGTATGTGATAAACTGTGAGCTTTTTGCGCCATAGTCTTAACTCCTTTCGTTTTACAATTGGCTTGAACACCTATATTGTAACTCGTTTGGAGTTTTTTTGTTATGACGGTATAACCTTCGATGCGCACCCGCATAGCGGGTGGTTTATTTGTTTCGCACCTTCGGAGCGAAACGGACTCAAAGTCACCAATCATAAAAATCACATCGCCCAAATATACGATGTGATTTTTGTTTTATATCATGTCATTAGGCTTTGCCTGATTTATCCATGTTCCAGAAGTCAGTAACGGCACCACGTGATGCTGATGAAACGATGTGTGCATACTTACCGAGGACACCACGGCTATAAAGTGGTGGCAACTCAGTTTCTGCTTTACGTTTCGCCAACTCTTCGTCTGAGACGTGCATAGTGATTTCCTTGGTATCTTGGTCAACTGTAACCATATCACCTGTACGGAGGTAGGCAATCGGTCCACCAACTTGAGCCTCAGGAGCAATATGACCAACGACGAGACCATAAGTACCACCTGAGAAACGTCCATCTGTCAAGAGGGCAACCTTGTCTCCTTGTCCTTTACCAACGATCATTGATGACAATGACAACATTTCTGGCATACCAGGACCACCCTTAGGACCTACAAAACGTACAACAACTACATCGCCATCAACGATCTCATCAGAAAGAACTGCTTCGATGGCATCTTCTTCTGAGTCAAATACTTTAGCAGGACCAGTAATGTTACGCACTTTAACACCTGATACTTTGGCAACAGCACCTTCTGGGGCCAAGTTACCTTTCAAGATAATCAATGGACCATCGGCACGTTTAGGATTTTCAAGTGGCATGATAACTTTTTGACCTGGTGTCAAATCATCGAAAGCTTCCAAGTTTTCGGCAACAGTCTTACCAGTACATGTGATACGATTACCGTGAAGAAAACCATTCTTAAGAAGGTATTTCATAACGGCTGGCACACCACCAACATTGTAAAGGTCTTGGAAGACATATTGACCTGAAGGTTTCAAGTCAGCCAAGTGAGGCACGCGCTCTTGGAAATCGTTGAAGTCTTCAAGAGTCAAGTCAACGTTAGCTGCATGAGCAATAGCAAGCAAGTGAAGAGTGGCATTTGTTGAACCACCAAGCGCCATTGTAACTGTGATGGCATCTTCAAAGGCTTCACGTGTCAAGATATCTGATGGTTTAAGTCCCATTTCAAGCATTTTCACTACTGCACGACCTGCTTCTTCGATATCAGCCTTCTTATCAGCTGATTCGGCAGGGTGAGATGATGATCCTGGAAGGCTCATCCCCATAACCTCAATTGCTGTTGCCATTGTGTTAGCAGTATACATACCACCACAACCACCAGGGCCAGGACAGGCATTACATTCAAGATCTTTAACCTCTTCGGCAGTCATATCTCCGTGGTTCCATTTACCGATTCCTTCAAAAACAGAAACCAAATCGATATCCTTACCATTAAGGTTACCTGGTGCAATGGTACCACCATAGGCAAAGATCGCTGGGATATCCATGTTGGCAATGGCAATCATTGAACCTGGCATGTTCTTATCACAGCCACCAATAGCAACAAAGGCATCGACATTGTGACCACCCATAGCAGCTTCGATTGAGTCAGCAATAATATCACGAGATGTCAATGAGAAACGCATCCCTGGTGTCCCCATGGCAATACCATCAGCGACCGTAATTGTACCAAATTGAACTGGCCAAGCACCCGCGTCTTTGACACCCTCTTTGGCAATTTGACCAAAACCGTGCAAGTGGATATTACATGGCGTGTTCTCAGCCCAAGTTGAGATAACCCCAACAATAGGCTTTTCAAAACTATCATCCGTCATCCCAGTCGCACGAAGCATGGCACGGTTAGGTGATTTAACCATGCTATCGTAGACAGAAGAACGGTGTTTCATGTTATTTTCAGACACGATATTTTCCTCCATAGTTAATAACTATTCTAATTTAAACTTCTACTCCTATTTTAACATAAATTATCTAAAAAATCTGACCATTTACCAACTATTCTCTCTTTTTAAATTATGCTAAAATAAAGGCATGAAACATTTTGATACTATCGTTATTGGTGGGGGACCTGCTGGCATGATGGCAACCATCGCCTCAGCCTTTTATGGCCAACAAACCATTCTGATTGAAAAAAATAAACGTCTCGGTAAGAAACTAGCTGGTACTGGTGGTGGACGTTGTAACGTCACTAACAATGGAAGTCTGGACGATCTCTTAGCAGGTATTCCAGGTAATGGACGTTTCCTCTATAGCGTCTTTTCCCAATTTGATAATCACGATATCATTGCTTTTTTCGAGGACAATGGTGTCAAACTCAAGGTTGAGGACCACGGACGTGTCTTCCCTAAGACAGATAAATCACGTACTATTATCCAAGCTCTGGAAAATAAAATCCAAGAACTAGGCGCTACTACTCTCACTAATACAGAAGTTGTCTCTGTCAAAAAAGTCGATGATCAATTTCAGGTTAAGTCTGCAGACCAGATTTTTACCAGTGATAAACTCATCGTCACAACTGGGGGAAAATCCTATCCATCAACAGGTTCAACTGGTTTTGGTCACGATATCGCCCGACATTTCAAACTCCATGTTACTGATCTTGAAGCTGCAGAAAGTCCACTCCTAACCGACTTTCCACATAAGGCTTTACAGGGAATTTCTCTTGACGATGTCACGCTGTCTTATGGAAAACACAAGATTACTCATGACCTTCTTTTCACGCATTTTGGCCTATCTGGACCGGCCGCCCTACGTTTATCTAGCTTTGTCAAAGGCGGTGAAATAGCCCATCTAGATTTTCTTCCTAACCAAAGCCAAGAAAATCTCAAGACCTACTTTGAGGAAAATCGCGAGAAATCTGTTAAAAACACCCTCAAAGGTCTAGTGCCTGAGCGTGTCGCTGAATTTCTAGCAGGAGATAAGGCGGATAGCAAGATTAAACAACTCCATCCCAAAGATTTGGAAAAGCTTATCAGTCAACTCAAGGGGATGGAAATTCCAATTACGGGCAAAATGTCACTTGCCAAGTCCTTTGTAACCAAAGGTGGCGTAGACCTCAAGGAGATTAATCCTAAGACCCTAGAAAGCAAAAAAGTCCCTCACCTACACTTTGCAGGAGAGGTCCTTGACATCAATGCCCATACCGGTGGCTTTAATATTACAAGCGCCCTCTGTACTGGTTGGGTAGCAGGAATTCAGAGCCCTTGGGACTAAGACAATTTTTCGAATTACTATACCTAAAAAGTGTCCCTTCTATGACGGAAGGGACACTTTGTCTATTTCTCAAAGGAGAGGAGGGGATTCGAACCCCCGAGCCCCGTTAAGGACTACACGCTTTCCAAGCGTGCGCACTCGGCCTCTATGCGACCTCTCCATATCAAACGATTAACCCACCACTGACTAATCGTTCTTTTTAATTAGAGTTTTCAAGATTTAATCTTTAAACTGAGCCTCTACTCGGTAGATAACCTGACCTTTTTCTGAAAACTTTCGCTCGTACTCAGTCATAACGTTGCCCTCATAATCACTTGCATGAAGATCCAACCAAACTTTGTTGAGAATCATTCCATACTGTGAGAAGCTCGCCAAACTGTATTCGAACAGTCCTCGATTGTCTGTCTTAAAGTGAATCTCTCCATTTTTAGGCAAAATTTGCTTATAAGTATCTAGGAAAGTCTTGTAGGTCAAACGACGTTTCTCGTGACGGCTCTTAGGCCATGGATCTGAGAAGTTGAGATACATCATATCCACTTCACCATCTTCAAAATAGTTGGTCAAGGCAGATCCATCCACACGCAAAAGTTTGACATTTTCGGCACCAGAGGCCAAAACCTTATCCAAGGCGTAACTCAAAACAGACAACTGGATATCAATACCGATGTAGTTGATATCAGGGTTTTGTTGGGCCATTCCAGTAATGAAGGCTCCCTTACCAGACCCCACCTCAATATGGATAGGATTGTCATTGCCAAAAAGCTGGTGCCACTTACCTTTAGCAGCTTCCGGCTCAAGGATAACATACTGAGGATGGTTAGCTAGGTGTTCCTCTGCACCTTTACGTTTTCTAACTCGCATGTCTACTTTCTAATATCTGTGCAAGGTCTCTCTGAACTTACGCAGCTCATAAATTTCTCGATTGGCATGTTCCATATCACGGCTATCAAAGAATTTTGAAATTTGTGTCAAATATGAAAATTGTCCATACCAGTAAATCTTATCCAAAACAAGATCGTTGTTCTTGTAACCATAATATGACAACCACTGGGGCCAATGGGCCAAAGGAATGTAATGGCTAAGAATCTGCGCCACATCATACATACGGTCAGTTAGACGTACAGAATCCCAATCAACCAAATAAATCAATCCTGAGGTTGTAATAACAAAGTTACTATGACGAGCATCGCCATGAACAATGGTCGCAATCTCTGCACGAAACTCTGGAAGATGACGTTTCAAATCTCTAACAACATCTTGAAGGAAACTATTCTCACGTAATTGATAGGCAGCATTTTCCTCCCACTCGTGCAGAAGGTCAAAAGGATTTTCAATATGATAATCCAACTGCAAGAGCTGATTAACCAAGTGTTTAGAGCGGTGCAGATTACCAAGAATTTGGATAATCTGTTTACTGTTCATGTCATGTTTGGTCAAAATACGACCATCAAGCCACTCCTGCGCACTCATCATATCACCATTTCCCAGACGTTTAGCCCACAAGAGCTGGGGCGCAATCTGTTCCTTGGCAAGAGCTGCCAAGATTGGTGTTGTATTCATCTTCACAAAGACGCGATCTCCGTTTGGGTAAGTCCCCATATAGGCCTTACCACTATTTCCTTTGAGAGGAGTCAGGCTCAAATCTTTATCTGTTGATGTCACCTAGGCATCTCCTTTTTCTTTAGTCATTCGCTTCTATTTTAACTTATTTAATAGGTGTTAGTCAATCATCTTCTTAAGCTTGGCTGGTAGGTAAACAAGGCTCAAAACTAGCATGACTCCGACCAAAATCAGACTAAATTTAAGGTCGAAGAGACAAAGAGCCTGAACCAGTGCCAGTACAAGTACAATCTGGCTAATCAAGCGCTTAAGATTGCTCACCTGCATGTCTTTTCCAATTGGCATAAGGTTGGCCATCCTCTGATAAGCAAAGTGCGATTTAAGCGCTGTGAGCTGGAAGAGTAAGAGATAGTCAAAAACAACCACAAGTACCATAGCCAGCCATTTTTCAGGAACCAAAAAGATAACCAAAAGTGTTAAAGCAAAAAGGCGTAGACTAAGGGCAAAGTAATCTCCTGAACGCAAGAAGGCTCTTAGGTAAAGGTTGTACCAAGTATGTTCCTTGTCTTTCTTAGTACGTTTGAGAATACCATCCAAATAGCCACGGCGTTTAACACTCGACGTAATTCCCTTAACATTGGTAAAGAGTGAAAAGAACTTCAAAATCGATTGTTGACGCTTATTCTCCGACTCAATAGCCTCAGTCCAATTAAGTCCGGACTGCTTATAAAAAGGTTGTGCTTTCTTTTGGAAAATAAAATACTTAAGAATAGCCATAACCACAGCAATGAGAACAATTCCCCAAACTGGAAGACCCAAAGCTAAGAAAAGGGGGACAACCAAGATAAAAATCAAGGTCTGGATTAGCACCCAAAATCTAAAAGCACGCCCTGTTACCTTCTTAATATGACCTAGCACCTCTTCTTCCTTAACCAACAAGTAATGCTTGTCCGCAGGCTCTAAATAAGTCGCAATATTGCCCCAAAAAGGCAATAAAAGACAAAGGACAAGTAAGCCAAGAATGATTGCCCATGGATTTTTTGGAAAATGTCGAAGCAACTGGCTATACTGAACCAGGATAAAACCTAACAAAAATAGGAGAACCAAGATAAAGTGATCATTAAAGACGTAGCGACTATACTTGGCACAACGGGTAGTGAATCGTCTGCTACGCTCCTTAAAAAGCTCAGCTATCATGACAATTCTCCCTTAGTCAACTGCATATAGATATCGTTAAGACTAGCACTGTCATCACCAAAAGTCTGACGGAGTTCTTGGAGTGTTCCCTGTGCCAAGACCTGTCCATGGTGCAAAATCACAAATCGATCACACATTTTCTCAGCTGAATCCAAAACGTGGGTAGACATGAGAATAGCCTTACCATTGGCTTTTTCCTCAGCCAAAAGCTGGATTAAATCCGAGATAGCCAAGGGATCCAATCCCAAGAAGGGCTCATCAACAATGAAAAGACTTGGGTTCACAATAAAAGCGCAAATAATCATGACCTTCTGCTTCATCCCTTTTGAAAACTGAGTCGGGAACCAGTCCAACTTTTCATCTAAGCGAAAAAGCTTAAGATACTTGTCCGCACGTGCCATTCCCTCTGTAACATCAAGGCCATATGCCATAAGCACCGTTTCCAAATGTTCACGAAGCGTCAATTCTTCATAAAGACTTGGCGTTTCTGGAATGTAGCCTATCTTCTGACGATAGCTAGCCGAATCTTGCTGTATGGTCAAACCATCAATAGCAATCTGTCCCCCGTAGGGTGTTAAGAGACCAATAATCTCGTTAATTGTTGTTGATTTTCCGGCACCATTAAGACCAATAAGGCCAACTAATTCACCATCAGCCACCTCAAAAGTGACATCTTTTAGGACGGGAATATTGGCATAGCCACCCGTCACCTTTTCTAATTTAAGCATTATCTTTTCTCTCTTTGGTATGATATAATCTATTATAACAAAAACTCATGGAAAGGTCGTTATTATGGACAATTGTATTTTCTGTAAAATTATAGCTGGGGAAATCCCATCATCAAAAGTCTACGAGGACGACAAGGTCTTAGCCTTCCTCGATATTTCACAAGCCACAAAAGGTCATACCTTGGTCATTCCTAAAGAACACGTTCGCAACATCTTAGAAATGTCTGCTGCGACTGCTGAAACTGTCTTTAGTCGTGTTCCTAAAATTGCTCGTGCCGTGCAAAAAGCAACTGGAGCTATTGGAATGAATATCCTTAATAACAACGAAGAAGTTGCTGGACAGACTGTCTTCCATGCCCATATCCACCTAGTACCTCGTTACGGTACAGACGATGGTATCCATATGAGCTTTGACGAGCATGAGCCTGACTTCACTGCCCTAGCAAACCTTGCTGACAGCATCGCTAAAGAGGTAACAGAATGAAAATCGGACGCTTCCTAGCTCTAGGAGCCCTCGCCTATGGTGCCTACTACGCATACACACGACGTGAAGACATCAAGGAAGAACTCCTAGACCTCAACCAATCTCGAGAAAATATCTCCTACGATTTAGACAATATCAAACGTAACCTTGACATCATCAAGGAACAAAACCTTGTTCTCTCTGACATGAAACAAGACCTCAACTATAAAAAACGCGTCTTCCAAAAAGACCTAGAACCTCGACTCAGCATTATCCAAGAACACTTGAAAAAATATCAAAGTAAAGAATAAAAGGTAAGTAGCCTCGTTGCTACTTACCTTTTTCATCGATGATGAGAACTTATAAAAAATTTATGGATAGTGTAATAGTCACTCAATGATACTTTTTTTCACAACAGAAAGTACCCCTTCAATAACAAAACTAAGATCTAAAGGCAACACTAACCAGATTAAAGAAGACACTACTCAACCTATTTTCATATATTTATTGTTTCTTTTTTAAAGCATTAATAATAGAACGTGTTGCTGATTTCGTTAAGCCTTGATTTTTAGGATGTGTCCTTAAATAGGAATGAACTTTGGTACTAGTATCTGAACGTGTGTAACCATTTGTATTAACAATTTTATTACTTAGCAGCTTATCCAATAAAGTCATTATACCTATCCTTACAATTAGTAATCAAAATTTAGACTAAATGAATCCATAGTATCAAAGTCACCATTCTGTATATTAGCAGTCCAACCAATATTTTCACCGCTCTTCATTTTATGCCTATAGTAGTTTGCATCTTTTGCTTTTTCGTCTGATTCCCCAACTTTCTGTCCTGGATTAACTGCAACAAATTCTGATATAGATACTGACTTTTTTCCTTTCGGATCAATACTAGATCCCGATGAACTAAATGGCGTTGCTTCAATACTATTGTTAATTACAAAAGTTGATTCAATATTAATTTCTTTATCCGTTAAGTTATCAATAATAATATTTCCACCAGTTCTTGTTATTTTAATGTTCTTGTCACTATATAGTTCTTCTGGTTTAGCAACTGCCTTTTTCGACCCCATAATACTTTGTCCTACTTTTGACGTGTTACTACCACTAGTAGAATTTTCATTCGAAGAATCTGTAATAAGCGAAAAAATTACTAACAAGGTAAATATAAATCCAAAAACTGCAAATACATAAACACTAACATTAAAAAATTTTCTTTAACATATCTTTTACTCTTCTTTATTTTTCACTTTGAACCGTTACTTTTGCTTCAGAATCGATTGATTTAATCAGAGAAGTATAATATTTTTCTGCTGACTCCTCTATTATACTTCTGTGTTCTTTTAAATAAGACTCCTGTTCCTTATTAGAAAATCCTTCTGCTACTGCTTTACCAGTATCTATGTCTTTAGTTGAATAACTGAGAACCCCTCCACTAGTATCATAGAGTGTATAAGGTTTATCTTTATTTAATTCAACACCAATAACTTCAAATTTGGGTAATGTAACTTGATAATTATGATTACCATCATCCTTAATAGTTACATCATTCTTAATACCAAATTTTGCTGTATAATTGAGAATAATGAGTGCTTTCTTTTCTGAGCCAGGTATTACAAAATTACTTCCAAACAACTTTGTATTATTTTCTATTGACTTGACTTTTTGAATCGATGCATTGAGTAAAACTAGCTCACTTACCTTTTCCAAAGATTTTACATTTACTATAGTTTCGGTCTTTGGTTTTTGATTATCAGATGACTCATTCCCTTTATTTATACTGAAGAAAATGAATCCTACCACAATAACCACTAAAATAGCGAAAATACTATAAATTATCTTTTTCATATTTATCCCCTACATTCTTATTTCTTCAAAAACAACTGGACCAACAGTGCTAAAATGACAATTCCAGCTGCAATTAGCGGGTTCAACATTGCTATTCCTACAAGAAGTAGAATAGCCAAAATCCATAAAACTACTTTTAACATTATTTCTCCTTATCAAATAACAAAAGATTGTAATAATAAATTCAAAAAAAATTACTCACTAAAATTTAATTTTACACAAAAATTATATAGCGATATGGATGCGTTGTCAACGCTTTCTTGAAATAGAATCTAAATTTAAATTAGTTTTTAGATTGTTATAATTAAAAAAGTTTTATCTCATTTTAGTCGAGATTAGATACTAGATTTTCTCACTCCCCAAAGCAAGACCTTCCGTTGTGCTAAAAGTGAGAGAAGTACTATTGCTTCTCTCACTCGGAAGATTTGAGCCTAAGTCTCAAATCTTAGGAATGGAATTCCGTTAGGAAGTCGCTTCCGTCCGTAGCACCCAAGGAAAGTCTTAAATAAAAAAGAAAAAAGCAGAGACGTTTAACATCTATGCTTCATAAATAGGATTAGGAGGTCCTATGCTTTTTATTTAGCATCTTTTTCTTTGATAACCAAGACACCATCTTCCATATCAGCTTCTAGATGTTTAGCATCAAG
>ENA-OWLZ01000037-OWLZ01000037.1-metagenome-genome-assembly--contig:-NODE-37-length-34024-cov-6.722394_pt1 | contig 34024 bp, 31 predicted proteins | sample MGYA00245341_ERZ651117 | MGnify/ENA primary metagenome ERZ651117 (study PRJEB26857, sample SAMEA4031763) | metagenome | biome: human; feature: oral; material: saliva | place: Philippines | collected 2014 | study... | reverse complement strand
GAAAAGAAAAAATAAATTCTGTATCATGTATCTACATATAGAAATGCATCAATACAAGTAATAAAAAAAGATACATACAAACGTATGTACCTATAAATAAAATTCGTTTATTCGCTCCGTATGGTGTTTTAAATGATTGGATAGAGTGATTATACATAAAGAGATATAAAAATGGTTTAGAGGGCTATATAATCAATTCTAGGGCTATTCTTAAAATATAGTAACATGTATAAGTGTTATAATTCACTTATAAGCCAATATAAAACACGTTGCCTATACAGGCAATGCAAAGCACGATACAAGCCAATACAAGGGCAAAGGCTAAAAACGGGGAAAAGAAAAAATAAATTCCCTATCATTAATCAAAATAACCATATATAGAGATACTACTGTATCACCTGTATTCATAAACTCACAACCCTTTACAATTTAATATATTGTATACAATAATTTAAGTTGTTAATTATTATTTATAAATAGAATATATGTTCGGTATTATAACGCAAAAAAAGGCTAGTCCGTAAACTAGCCTAATTTTATTATAAAAATTTAAATACATTACTCCATTTAAAGCCGTAAAATCTTATTATCATAGGGTTTTTCTCACCATTCCAAGTACGTTGACGCCTAAACGCCCACGCTTGGTCTTGCCAATACAGGCGACAACAATACTCGCGAATACAGCTATCGCCATAAGGGTTGTGTTGGTAGCCGTCCCATTTTTTAAACTCGCGATTTAATTCACGGTCTAACCCTAGCCAGATAGAACGGCGTAAAGCATTATTCAACCAAATTTTCATTAGAATATCCTCCGTTAAAAATACTTTTCTTTACAATGCTATAACATTCCCGCAAAAAGTGCTGGATTTTAGGGGATTTTAAAAATATATGTACCCTAAATGTATAGCGTCGTGTTTTTAGGTGAGTAACTCTATAGGCTACCTGTTAAGGCTGTTGCGGTTATGCTAGTTTAGCCAAGATAGCCATTAAGGCATCTTTTTCATTAGCATCTAGCACATCTAATTTTTTAGGGTCTACGGCTATTGCCTTAGATTCCTTGATTTTGCTTTCATACTCAAACCCAGTTTTGAATAGTGTGAGTTTGTTGCCAGCTTTATCAGTGAATACGGCTTTTTTATAGCCTTTTACATCAGTGATTAAATCACTAATTTTAAGACCAGTTTGAGTTTTGTTAAACTCTACAGGCATTTTGAGGGTGAGGATACCATCTTTTAATGTGAAAGTGTTACCTGTTGCCTTTACAGTAGATTTTGTAGTTTTGTTAGCTGTATTGATAGATTTTTTGATAGTCATAATAGTTACCTCTTTCGTTAATGTTTTAATATATTAGGTTAAGATATTAAAACCTTAACAGGTAACCTATACAGCTACTCACCTGTATGTAGTTTTCTAAGAGCTATCTACTTGCTTGCTTGGTTGCTTGCTTTCGATGGTTACACTAAACCACATGAGCTATAAATCCTAGAAATCGTTGTATTTACTGGCTTTATAGCCTTTTTACTTCTCTTTATCGGTAATTGCCTACTTTTTGCCCTGTATTTGAGATTGAGAATCATCTAGCCAATGGGTGGGGCTTCGTATTTCACGCCCCCCATGTCACCCCCGCCAGTTTAGAGACCCTTTCCCCAGATTTATAAGAAGTTTCCTGGAATATTCCATTATTTTCCCAGAAATATAAATACCTTTCCCCAGATTTATAAGAGGGTGGGGCTTCCCAAAAGGGTACCCCCTATATGCATAGACCATTACCAGTAAAATTAATTTTTGAATTATATTTACACTTATATATAAATACCTCCAGAGATAATGAGCTTTATTAACTATAGGAGGTGGTTTTATATCTACTGCACAAGATAAGATAGCGGAAGCATTTAGGAGAGGGAAAGAAAATTTAGTTACGTTCCACCGATTGTTTCTGCCTATCGAAGAAGAGGTAGAGCCAGCTTGGTTCCACTATAAGTGGAGTGACATTTTGCTGCACGAGAAAAAGCATTTTGCTATTGAGGGGTTCCGTGAAAGTGCGAAAAGCTCGTACGTATTGCGTGCGTTTCCTTTATACCGATTAACATATCCTTCCAAGAAAGCTAATTATATTGTGTTTATTATGGCTAACCAAACGAAGGCTAGTAAGCAATTAAAAGAAATTGCTGAAACATACGTTTCCAATGAGTTTTTAAGTTTAAACCTGGTAAAGGTTAAGCAACAATCAGAGAAAGCGTTCGAATGTGTTGTGACCGACGAGAAGGGTGAAGAAATATGTGTCCGTATGGAAGCATATGGTAAAGGTTCTTCTATCCGTGGTTTGTTATGGGGTGATAAACGACCAGATATTATCGTAATCGACGACCCTCAAGACGTTGAAGATTCCATGTCAGATACTGTACAAAGTAATGACTACGATTGGTTTTTATCAGACGCTTATTTCCTTGGTAAGAGAACCCGTATCTTTATGATTGGTAATAACCTTGGTGAGAAATGTTTGATAGAACAGGTTATCGAAAATAAAGACTTACTTAAATTCAATGCGTTACGTATTCCAGTTATGGACGACGAAGGTGCTTCCAATTGGCCAGAGCGTTTCCCAGTAGAGGAAATTCTTGAAGAGAAAGAAGCGTGGAGAGCGTTAGGTAAGTTAGACATTTGGGAAAGAGAAAAGATGTGTATTGCTATTTCTCCAGAACGCCAAATGTTTAAGAAAGAATACTTTATGTATTACGCTCCTAACGAGTTAAAGTTAGAAGATTGTTCTATTTATACTACAGTGGATTTGGCTATTTCTGAGAAAGAAAGTGCCGATTATACAGTAGTTTGCACGGTGGCAGTAAACCCAGATAACAAATGGTTTATCTTGGACGTTGATTATGATAGGTATGACCCTTCACAAACCATTGACGCTATATTTAGAGCGGTACAGAAGTATAGACCTATCTATGTAGGTGTAGAAAAAGTAGCATACCAGGCTTCGGTTAAACATTACCTAGAGAAAGAAATGCCTAAACGTAATATTTGGTTTACAGTTAAGGACTTAGAAGCGTCTAGTCGTAAGGAATTACGTATTGCTACTCTTCAACCACGATTTAAAACTGGTAGTGTGTGGTTCCCTATGGGAGCAAAGTTCCTCACAGAACTCGAAAGTGAATTGCAAAGCTTTCCTAAGGGCTTACACGACGATTTGATTGATGCTTTAGCTTATATCAGTCAGATTGCTGTTCCGCCTGTTAGTAACTTTAGTAATGTAAGTACAAGTGACATTCCATTAGGAGGTGCGATGTAATGAAAGTATTACACGATAACGTATTGGTTGTTCCAGAAATAAAGGAAGAAACTACAGAAAGTGGCATTATTCTTGGTTCCACACCAAAAGCACAAAACATTGGTACTGTATTTGCTAGTGGTGAAGGTAAATTCGACCATGGTAAATGGGTACATAACGAAGTTCAAGAAGGTGATGTGGTTCAATTTGGACCATATACACAAGAAATTACGATTGAAGGTTCTAAATATCTGTTAATGGCTCACTCTAATATTATTTGTATTCTTGATTAAGGAGGTTAAATGGATAGCGAATCCGTATTACAGGACTTAAATAAGACAGTAGTCAGATACGTGCAGAACGATATTCAACGTGCCGAAGCATATCAAGCTTCCATTGTCGAGCCAGCAGTTCGAGAACGTTATGAAATCTATTATGCCGATAAAGATTACTACCGTCAGAAGTTCCCTATTCTTTCTAAGACCTCTGACCTTGTATCTACAGACGTAGCCGACACAATTGAATGGGCATTACCATCTTTGATGAAGGTATTTACTGGCTCTGATGAGGTAATTACTATTGCTGGCGTTACAGAAGAAGATGATACGAAAGCAGAAACAATGCAAGAGTTGTTGGTGTATCAACTACAACGACAAAATAACTTTTTTACAGTTTTGTATAACTGGATGAAAGATTCTTTGATTGTTGGTATGGGTATTATCAAGTGTTATTGGGAGCGTACAGAGGGATACACAACAGAAACAGCTGTACTTAACAATGAAGCACTACAGGCTCTTACACAAACTGGTGTAACTATTGAAGATATTCAAGGTCCAGACCAATTTGGAGACTTTTCTGTTACATATCAATTGCCGTATTATCGAAAAAACGCACCTAAATTAGAAAATATTCTAGTAAGTGAGTTTTTATATTCCCCAGACGCTAAGTCTTTAGAAGAAGCTAACTTCGTAGCTCATAAACGTAAAGTAACGATGTCTTATCTACGTGAGCGTGAAGCACAAGGCGTATACGCTAATATCGATGATATCCGTGTTAACGGCAATTACAATGGCATGAACGTAGACCAAGTAGAACAGGTTATTGGCGATAATTACGTAGATATAAATAAAGACGAGCAAACTGCCCGTCAAGAAGTGGTTATCTATGAATGTTATACAAAAATCGACATTAATAATGATGGTATCTTGGAAGATATGATTATCACCATTTGTGGTGATACGATTATTCGTATGGAACAAAATTACATGGGTAGACACCCATTCTTTGCTATTTCTCCTACAAAAGACCCTCATCGTATTTGGGTTAAGCGTTCATATGCTGAATTAATCGGCGAATTACAAGACCTTAAAGTTGCATTAACACGACAAATCATGCAAAACGTTGCGTTAACTAACGACCCTAAGATGTTGTTAGACGAATCTGCTATCAATATTGATGACTTTGTGCAAGGACGTAAGGTTATCCGTATGAAAGCTGGTCATTCAATGAATGAAGTGGCTATGCCAATGAATATTACTCCATTAGCACCACAAACATTCCAATTTTTAGAGTGGATTGAAGGGCAAAAAGAAAACCGTACTGGTATTACTCGTTATAACCAAGGTTTAGACGCTAATAGTCTTAATAAAACAGCTACAGGTATTAGTGCCATTTTAGGACAATCAGCACAACGTCTTGAATTAGTAGCACGTATGTTCGCTGAAACGGGTTTATCTGAACTGTTCCGTTTCATGGTGTCTTTAAATCAAAAGTTTATCGACCAACAAACAGTAATTCGTTTAACTAATAAAGAATTGAAGATAAGTCCAGAAGATTTGGACGGTAGTTTTGACTTAATTGTTAACGCTGGTATCAGTATTGCTACCAAAGAATCTACTATCATGGCTACGCAAACGCTTTTGACAGCGTTAATGCAAGCAAATGCTGGCGGATACATGGTTTCTACACCAGAAAATATCTACAATCTATTTAAAAAGTGGATTGAAAGTATTGGTTTTAAAAACTATGGCGATTATATTACTGACCCTAACGTTACACAACAACGTATGATGATGGAAATGCAGTTAAAACAACAGGTATTGAGTCAATTACCACCAGACGCATTACAATATTATGCTCAGTTTGGTATTTTGCCACCACAATATCTATTACAATTACCACCAGAATTACAAGTATTATTCGGAGGAGCGGGAAATGAACCAGACGGAAATCAACAATTTAATTCAACAGGGCAACCTGGGGGCGGAGGCTTCGGCGGCCCTAACCTTTCTGGAGGATTGGCTGGAGGCTTATCAAGAGTGGATAATCAGCAACCTCAAAACGTGCCAAGAGGACCGTCTAGTGGAATACAGGAACCTCCTTCTGGCATCGGAGGGTTTTAAATCGTTCCTAGCTTCTACAATTGCTAGTGGACAGATTGCCAATAAAGAGCTTGCTGACTTTAAACAGCAAGAAGAGTATTTACAACGGACTGGATATTTTCCAGGTGTCTAAGGAGGAATGAAATGGGAATTCGATTCGCAGACTGGAGAGGTAGTGCAAACCCTTCTCCAATTGCTATGGCATTAGCAGAAAAAGCTGGTGTTCAACAAGCACCACAAACGCTACAGGACTACAGGGCTCAACAAGAACCTAGTAATGTAGCACAAGCTCGTATGGAAGCTAATACTCCATATGTACCACCAGAAAAAGGTAAATTTGCACCAAATACAGATTATATGTCTGTAAGTATGGCTCCACGTTTTGAAACTAAAGAACAAGCACAAGCTCGTGCCGATGAAGCCGATACACGTGCCTATCAACAATCACACCCTGGTTTAAGCTCTGATTTTTCTGCTAAAATTGCAGAAATCTTGCGGCAAGGTAAACAAACAGAACAACGCTATCGTGACAGTGCTGAAGGTAAATTGCCAGCTAAAACAATGGGCGAAATTGCTCAAGAACGTATGGCTCTTATTCCTAAAGAACAAGCTTGGCGTCGCCAAAACCCATTTGCTGAAGGTATGGGTTACCAATGGGCAGATGACAAAACATTACAAGGCTTAGGTTGGAAAGATGATGATATTAGCTCTATGAAAGCACGTACAGAGTTTGACCCACAAGAAATTCAAAATTTGTACAGTGTTGGGGCATTGAAAGCACCTTATGCAGAGTATTTGAAAAAACAAGAAGCCTTGCGTAGACAAGCTGAGGAAGAAGCTGCTAGAGCTTATGCTGAACAAGCTTCATATGATTATAGCGAACCTAGCTACTATAGCGAAGAACCAGCTTCGGCACCAACACCAGCACCTACGCCAGCACCTCAACCTTCATACGGCGTTGGTTTTGACCAACTTGATAGCGATAGTATGGCTTCATACAGAGCTTCACGTAGTCCTATGAGTACAGGTTTCTGGGGTACAGGTCGAGGCTCTTATTAATTAGTTTTCACCAACCCAATATGGGAGTGAAGGAGGTAACATGGAAGATTTAAAATTTAAGTTTGATTTGCAAACTTTCGCCGATGGCGAAGGTGAAGCAGAAGTTGATTTGGAGCAACCCGAAGTGGACTCCAATACAGAAGATGTGCCAGATTTCGGTATTGATGAAGATGGCAACCCTGTATTTTTCAACAATGGTCGATTCGGTGATGGCGAAAAAGAAGGCGAACAGGACCCTGAAGGTGAATCAGCTGAACCAGAAGGACAACCAGCAGAACCAGAAACTTATGTTGTCAAAGTGAACGGTCAAGAACAAGAAGTAACACTTGACGAGTTATTACATGGATACATGAGAAATCAAGATTATACTCGCAAAACGCAAGCTCTTGCAGAAGAACGACGCCACTTGCAGTATAACCAAGCTCCTCAAGTACAACCAAATGTTAATGCTCAACAAGCTCAACCTCAAGTTCAACAAACAGTGCCACAGCAACCGCAAATTACACAACGTGATTATTACACTCAACTTGATGCATACGCTCGTAAGGAAGTGCAATCGGCATTAGGGGAGGAATTCGATGAATATAATCCGTTACATCAAGCGGCTTACGCTGATAGTATTGCTAATGTTAAAGCTGAAATCTATGCGGCTCGTCAACAAGAAGCAGACCGTCAACGTGTGGTAGACAATTTTAATCATACAATGGGTAAATATTTTCAAGACCCTAACTTCCAAGCTATTAATCAATTGGCGTTGGAAAAACTAAATAACTTACCTTATGCACAAGCTGTTCAAATTAAACAGGCGATGGATACCTATGATTCGCAAACAATTGACGCATACATGTCAGCTGTGCGTAATGAGTATTATGGTGCTAACCAAGTACCAACAATTCAACGAAAACAACCAGTGCCACAGGCGAAACCATCTATGAAACCGCCATTTGTAGAGGGTGCTGGTGCCGCTACTGTTCCACCAGGTAGTCCATCAACAGAAATTGATTATTCTAAATTACGTGGATTATCTGTGGACCAACAAGCCGATATTATTTCTAAACTAGGATATTTTTCTAAATAAGGAGGTACTTAATTGTCCCAACAAACGGCTGTTAAGTCTTACAACGTGGTTGGTAAGGTAGAAGACATGAATGACTTCATTACTAATATCGACCCTGACCAAACACTTTTAACTTCCCGATTCGGGAAACTTTCTGTACATAATACAGAACATAGTTGGTTGTGTGATTCTCTACGTCCAGCAATGGATAACGCTACTCTTGAAGTACATGATTTCAGTACTCGTCAAGCTACTCCACGTAGACGTGAATCTAACTTCACTCAACAATTCGAACACGGCTATACTGTCTCTGATATCACTCAAGCTATCAAGAAATACGGTGTCCGTGACGAAAAAGCATTAACCGCCGCATAGGCAATCGGTGCTTGTAAAACCGAGCTATATGCTGGAACACCTTAAAGCCCAACATACCGTAGTTGTAAAAATTGGAGGGATAATGAATAGGCAATCAGCAGGTAAGAGTTTTGCTTATATATTAGGTACATACCTATCAGACGGTTGTATCACACATGAACGAAAGCATTTAGTTTTTAGGCTTGAAGTCATGGACGAAGACTTTGCCAAACAGTTTGAAAAATCACTAAAAGATTATGGTGCGACACATATCAAAACATACAAGATAGAAAATCCACGTTACAAACAAGGGTTTTCTTTTTTTGTTGTCTCCAGAGACCAAGAACTTATTAAAATCTTATTGACGGACACTGTAAATAAAACAAAAGTACCTTCATATGTTAAGAATTGGTCAAAAGCTGAAAAGCTAGAATTTATCTCTGCTATTATGGACGGAGAGGGATATGTTGGAAAACGCTCTAAACCATTAGCCAATGGCAAAAATACTTATGGTATTGGCATTAAAATGGAGCATAATTTACTTCTACAAATTAAACCAATTATGCAATCAGTTGGCATTCAAACTGGAAAATTTGTCATGGCAAAAAATATCGTCAATGTACAAACAAGCACACTAAATATTCGTATGTTGTCATGGATAAAATCTGGTGCTAAATTCTATATTCAGCGTAAACAGAATCGTGTCTATGAATATATTCGCAATACTAACCCCAACGACTATACGCTTGGAATCGCATAGCGATTGTGATATAGTCTGTCCTCGTATGAGAGTACGAGAGAGCAACAGAAATGATTGCTCCACCTACATGTGTAGGTAGTAACAAAAGAGACCAAATGTTGAAAGCTTCTAAAGAAATTGGCCGTGACCTTGAATATGCTATCGTATCTAACAAAGTGAAAGCACCATTCGATGAAACTACTGCTGGTCGCTTCGGTGGTATCCCTTACTTCTTGGATAACTTCTCTGAAGTAACTGTAGACGCTCAAGGTGTAGTAACCTTGGCTAACCATCGTTTCGTAACTGGTGATAAAGTTATCGTACGTGGTAAAGGTACAAATGCTTTGGACGCTAAATACAAAGCTAATACACAATATTTTGTGAAACCTATCGATAAAGATACTTTCACATTGCATGCCACAGCAGAAGATTCTGCCGCTACTCCTGGCACTCCAATTAAACCATCTACCGCTGTTACAGCTGGTAAAATGGAATTGACTTACTGCAATGCTATCGACGCTAAAGCGTTGAATCCAGCTGGCGAATTTACAATGGAATCATTGAATGACGCTATGCAAGCAGTATGGGGTCGTGGTGGTGACGTAGACATCGCTGTTATGTCTGGTAAAAACAAACGTAAAGCGTCTACATTCACAGCTAACTCTCAACGTAACGTTGCGATGGAAGCTAAAAAATTAACTCAAGTTATCGATGTTCTTGAAACAGACTTCGGTGTAATTGAGTTGGTTGCTCACCGTCTATACGCAGATGACGTTGTAGACTTGCTTGAATTGCAATACTGGAAACTTGGTTACCTTATCCCATTCCATAACGAAGATTTGGAACGTAAAGGTACATACAAAGAATCCGTAATTACAGGTACAGCTACTCTCGAATGTACTGCACCAATTGCAAATGCTCGCTTGTACGGCATTTCCAAATAATCCTTGGGGGTAGTTAATTCTACCCCCTTATTTTTTTTTGATTAAAAGGTGATATATGAGAATAGACACAAAGGTTACAGTCGAGAAAGACACCTGGAGTATTCAACATACCTTTGACGAATCTGATGTTTTACAGCAAGTAAAAGAGGAGCGTGACAGTGGTCTTGAAGGCAACTTGAACGGTCAAGCTAAAGTCATTGCTCGTATTCCTCGCCATCGTTTTATGAGTGACTTTGAACTCATTATGGCACAAGAGTGTCAAGGTAAGGACAAAAAAGAATACGAAATGTGGATTCGTAAATGGATTATGAAAAACCCAGAATTTAGGACTACGACTGGTAATATCAAGAGGTACTTATGATTGAAGTACGTGATGTGGTTACTTCTGTTTTATATGGGTTAGGCGAAAATGCTAATCGTAAACACAGTGACCCAGAAATTATAGATGCTCTAAATATCGTATTACGATATGTTAACCTCGCTCTTATCAATGCTAAATCATTTTGGATTACTAAAGAGGTTAAGCTAAAGCCACGTAATGGTAAAGCTAATTTACCAACTGACTTTGGCGGATTTAAATCGTTTGAAGACGATTTCGATGGCAAATATAAATTTGTTGGTAATACCATCAAAATTGATAAAGAAGCTACAATGGCATATACCTATATCTTAGACCCTATTGAGAATATCGATGATGAAATCGATTTGCCTTATGTCTTATTCGACATGTTCTCACGTTACAGTCTAGGATTACTTAATGGTAATTTTGGAGCAGATACTGTGGCTGGTTTAATATCAGCTGAAATTCAAAAAATGGTAGCTGGCGAATCAAGTGGTCCTATTGAGCGACCAATGCCATTCTTTGTATAGGAGGTACAATGACAACAAATGACTTGTTGATTTTGGTTCGTCAACGACTAGGCGATATGCAGAAACTTAGTTTATCAGACGAAGAACTAATTATGAGTTTAAACGTGGCCATTGATAGACTTAGTGAAGAATTAGCCAAAGATGGTAACCCAGAGTTAGTGAAAGAGGTAACTCTTAGTGGTACATCTAAAGAACTTCGTCCAGATGATTTTATCTCCTTGTGTGGACAATTCCCTGTTATCTTTATTCAAGATACAGATGGTGTAAAAATTCAACACATGGACCCAAATTATGCTGGTACAATGATTGTTCGATACTTTGCTAGTCGCAAACACGTTCACAACTTAACAGATGAAATTCCATTTGATAAAATTCTCCAACAACGACAACTTGTTACCTATACAGTATATGATATTAAATCTATTACAGGTGAGGTGAAAGAAGATGACGGTAAGAGAACTAATGGATAAGGCGGCTCTTCGAGACCGTCTAAGTGATAATCTTCAGAGTGGGTACGAAGATAAAGAATTAATTGCTTATATTAATGACGCCATTAACTTTATTTGGCACGTATTAATTGACCATGGATATTACGAGGTAATTGGAGATGTTACATTCACGCAAGCTAATGATACTGCTCCAGCTGACTGGTACAGGGTTACTAACCAAGCTCCGCTCATTGTCAGAGATAATTCCGTGGAAGTCTATGGTAAAGTCCCTCTTAAAGTTCGTTACTACAAAAAACCAAAGTTTGTAAATGCAGATACAGACCAAATTCCTTTTAGTAACGAAGCATTTGGAGATATTATTGCACAATTAGTTATTATTCTCGCTATGTCTAACCACGGCTTTAATATGGACGTTGAGCAAGATATGGTAGAGGCTATCGTAGGTTTATTATAAGGAGGTGAGTATGTCTGATAATGGCGTCAATCAACTACCTCCTTCTATACAAGGCGACGGTAGGAAGTTTATTTCGCTTTTAAAAAGCTATTTAAAAAATATTGCTGGGGAGTTAGACGACCAAATTAAAAAAGTAGAAAGCTATTTTAATGTTATCGCTGACAACCCAGACACTTTTGATGAACAAATTTCTAATGTTACTGTAGAAGAAAAGGCCGTAAATGGGTCCGTATCCCTCTTAATCAAATGGGATTCTTCTCAAATCAAACAATATGCTGGTGTAAGTATCGATGTAAAAGTTGGTGACTTTCATGATACGTTAGAAATGTTCGAAGAAAAAGATACAGTTCGTCATTATGATACAACTCGCACTAATCAGTTTACGTTAGATAATGTAGATATTGGCAAAAAATATTGGATTCGTATCAGAGGTAGAGATGTTAAAAACGCTCTATCTATTAGTGGTAAATCTCCAATTGCTTTACACTACATCGCTGAGAATAAGTACATTCCGAAATCACCGTACGAAGCCACAGTTGTATTTGATAAGCGTGGGGCATATTGGTCTTGGAAACAATATCCACAAAATGATTACGAATGGACGGAGCTTCGCTTAGACGAAAATCCTGGGGATATTCACAATAGGCTTGACCTTACAACATCGTGGAGTTCTACGGCTATGCCGTATGCACGCCAAGGTACAGCCTACTTATACAATAAAGGCGTAGGCAATTCATACTCTGCTCCAAGCACTATAGAGTATTCTAAACCAATTCCTCATGCTCCAACTGCAATTCAAGTTATACCTGTATTTGAAGGTCTATACGTAGAGTTTGATGTTATTCCAGAAGACTGTTATGGGGCTAATGTGTATATCAACAACGAAAAACATTTTGTCCAAGATAACAAATTTAGTTTCAATTGTTCTACAGGAGATTATCAAGTCAAAGTATGTTTTGTAGATGTATTTGGTGAAGGCGAAATGTCTCACGTAGTACAGAAGTCTACAATCGAAGAAATTCCACCAGAAGCTGTTCATATTACTGATAAAACAGTGTTTGATAACGGTGTAATAGTCTCTAAATATATTGGCGACAAGGCAGTTGTAGGGACAAAGATTGCGGACGGTTCTATTACAACGGATAAATTAGTTGCCAATGCTATCACTGGTGATAAAATCGCTGCTAATGCTATTACTTCAGATAAAATCAAAACTGGAGAAATTACAGCAGAGAAGATAGCTACTGGCACTATCACAGGTGATAGACTTAAAGCTGATACGATTACTGGTGATAAGATTGTTACTGGTAGCATTTCTGGTGATAAAATATCTGCTAATAGTATTGCGGGGGATAGAATTAAAGCTGGTAGTATTACTACGGAGAAAATACAATCACATGCTATTACTGGTGATAAATTACAAGTAGAAAGTTTATCCACTATCACAGCACGTATCGGTGAGCTAAAAACATCAGATACTGGTGCCAGAACAGTTATCAAAGATAACTTGATTGAAGTTTATGATGAACAAAATCGTCTTAGAGTGAGGTTAGGATTATGGGAGTGATTATGAGGTTTTTAAAAAAACTATTTCATAAGTTATTTAGGAGGAAAAAAGAAGTGCCAGCTGGAATAGAAGTGTTCGATGAATATGGCAATATAATTGCTGATGTTACAACAACATTAACTAAAATAGTTTGGACAAAGGTCCTCACTGAAATTGTACCGACATTTACTGTAGAAGTACCTATTTATGAAGGACAACATATATTTACATTGCGTGAATTTAATCCATATCCTGTGATACCATACAACCCAAATCATGTATCTGGAGGTTATAGACGTATTATCAATGGTAACAAAGTGACATTTAAACTAACTAATGATGAGTGGGTCGGCAAACCAACTGACCAAAAATTGTTAATAGGAGTATATTAATATGGATACATTTGCAGTAATTAATGATAATCACCATGTAAATTTAGAAGATACACAAACGTGTATCCATTTAAAGCATCGTTTAAAATTTTCTGGTCCAATACCATCTAAACTTAAACTTCAACAACCGACACTATGGTATGCTCCTCGTATTTCTATATATAATGATAGTGCTACTATTGCTCTATCTCTTAGAAATAGAGCGGTAGACGAATTCTATACATATAGCATATATTGTCCTATACCATATATCATTCTTGGTATGGGCGAAAATTACTACCTTAGCGATGATAAACAGTATATTCCTGTTATACGTATGGAGTTTAAAGCTCAACCTCCTCATAATATATTGGATGTAATAAAAAACATTGAAATATATGTATACTCCAACAAATTGAACAGCAACGCTAAATCTGGCCTTGAGATTTATGGGCCAGAAGGAGATACTTTATTTAGTAGTAATTTACATTATATGAGGATTGCTGGTAGTCACCATACGGATTGGACGTATGCGGAGGCAATGCAAAAACCAACTACACATGATGTATTTAATGCCGAAAAGATGGGTGTGTTTATGATATGGAATTCTGGGTTACATGAGTATCATATTAACGGAAACACAGTAGACGCTGTTTGGGACACACGTGCATACCCAAATCCAGACTTTGGTAATTTTGAACAAACGTACGTTGTAGCGGAACATAAATACGATAATGATTTTCCGATTACAATGGACGAAGTGTATATTTAACAATTGACACAACACTATGTTTCATAGTATCTTCATGTTAACAAGAGGTGATATTATGAACAAAATTATCGGTATGATACCAGCTACAGCATTTTTCCTGTATATGCTATATGACCCATTCCAGGGATTACTTCGTGGAGACATTGGTCGATTTCTAGTTGGCTTATGCACACACGGTCTAATAGGTGCTATCGCATGGTTTATTTCTTATCGTTTTCTCTGTACTGACATGAAATAGGAGGTTTATGGCAAAACGAAAATTATCACCGCCTACGCACGAATTGGTTGTTAACCAAGGTGACGATTTTTCTTTCCAACTTGTAATTAAAGACGCACAAAAAGAGCCAGTAGATATTACTGGCTTTTCGTATGTCTGCAAGGTGCGTGAAAACGCAGAAAGTGAAACTGTCTTAGCAGAGGCGGAATGTACAAAACCAGAACCAACACATGGTCTGGTAGAAGTGTCTTTCTCTCACGAAGTCACTTCTCAAATTGATACAGATGGGTCCTATTATGAAGAGCTTGCTTCCTACTACTATGACGTTGTACAAATCAACGCCAATGGTAAGCATGAGCGTATTCTTCAAGGACCTTTTTTAGTTAGTCCAGGTATTTCATACCATTAAGGAGGTTTGTTGAGAGATTGGATTAATACTCATTTTCCACCTCCGTATAGATTTCTTACTGGCGTATTTATCGTAATCCTGGCTGACATTTTTGATGTATACGAGCGATTGGTTGAGCAGATGTATCGATTATTAAATTTTTGGGAGATTAAAGTTATGGCTGGGACAGCATTATCTCTAATATTATCTTTTCACCAATCTGACTACGCATACGTCGCCCAGGGTATTTTCTGGTTATTAGTCTTGGATATTATTACTAAATGGTTTGCAATTAGTAACCAGTATTTAATAGAACAAGGCATACCACCAGAGAATATTACAACAATCGATAAATTTAGAGGGTGGATACCAGCATTTAGAGCTGGCAAAATTACAACTTCTCACTTAGGCACTGGCTTTCTTTCTAAGATGATACAGTACGCATTGTTGTTATCAGCGGCGGTCATGATTGACCATGCTTTTGGTAATAGCGGTATTGTGCTGGGTATGAAAGCAGTAACGTTTACTATTGGTTACACGTGCTACAGTGAGTTTTTATCTATCGTAGAAAATATGAGAGATAGTGGGGTTTCTCATATGGATAAACTTATGGATTTATTAAGTAGCAATATACTTAATAAACTTAAACGTTAAGGAGGCAAATTATGGAAAACGTTGAAGTTGTTGAGCGTGGTAAAATTACTGTAAATATTTATGAAGGTCAAAAAGGAGACCCTGGTAAATCATTACGATTTGAGGATTTAACACCCGAACAAATCGAACAGCTAAAAGGACCTAAAGGGGATAAAGGTGACCCTGGCAGTGGCGCAGATGTTAAAGAAGCATATGATTTGCTAGTAAGTCGTGGTTATCTACCGAGTAGTTCCAGTATAAATGATGTATTAAAACTTATCATTGATAAAGCTAATATCACAGACTTATTCCAATTCGCACGGTTAGAAGTTCGTGTTCCAGTGAAATATGGCGATACGACAATACAAATTGGAGGGATTGGTGTTAAAGGCATGGTTTTACAAGAAAAAGGCACCGAAAATACGTATACTATGAGTAAAACGCCAATATGGTCATATCCGTTCACATTATCTCACCCAATGGACGAACGTTCTGTAACCTTAGAAGCTATTTGGCAAGGTGAAGTTAAATCCACTTTGGTTATTCCTGGTATTCCAAAAAACACTTACACCCATATTAGCGACGACCAATTGGAAGTGTTGACTCCATCAAATACAAACAGAGAGATGACGTATATAAAAAAAGATAACGAGCTATGGTTGCAAGACAATACTCATCCAACTGAATTAAACCCGTTTGTTATTGCTGGCTTGTATCCAGAATTGGGCCAAGTGCAATTTGATACTATAGTGTTACGTTTATATGCTGGCCCAGATGTACATCTAAAAGATTCTAGCAATACATTAGCAATTCAGTATAAAACAAACGATGAGAACAATTCTAACGCAAGTATATATAGTGACACGACAGTCATTTTAGATATGAAACAATGGGGATTAAAGTGCGATAACTTTATTGTGGTGCGTGAACAAGGACATGATGTCAATGGTAAAGATACATTAACATTTATTGCACCTAAAAATATGTTAGTTGGAACCGCATATACAGGGACAAATAACGTGCCTTGCATTACTGCAAATCAAGGTGACGTAGTTCAAATTAATATTAAAGACCTCACAGTAAAAATCCTAGGAACAGAAGGAGAAAAAGAGGTTCTATAATATATGGCGAAAAAAGTTGGTAAATCCCAACGTATACAGACTGTTACCTTAGTTGATTTAACAGGTGGTATGAACGTCGCTAAATCACCAGAATTTCTTAAACAAAACGAATGTGTGAATTTAGAAAACTTTGAGTTTGATATTGAGGGTGATAAATTACGTACACGGAGGGGACTTGGCTCCCCTCTACATACGTTTGATTCTCCAATTACTTATATCTATAACGACTACGAAATGAACGATTTTTTTATTTTCTTAGAGAATAAAAAGATTTATAGGTATGAGTTTGGCAAAACACCTCAATTTATCGGGACTCTCAACGGTGACGCAAAGCGTCCAACATGTACTAAATTTGGTGGTAATCTTTTAGTAGCAAGTGGTGGTAAATTACAAAAATACAACTACCAAACTGTATCTGAAATTGCAGAATCACCAAATGCAGACATTGTATTTACACGTTCTGGTCGAGTAGTAGTGTCTAAATCTGGACAAGATTTACTAGTCTATTCGGCTATTGGTGATGAGGAAGACTGGCATGAAAATTCCAACGATGATTCCGCACGAAAAGACGTGAACGTAGGGTATAAAGACGGTGGGGACATTGTTGGTGTAGCTGAACTGGCTACCGATTTATTAGTATTTAAAAATAACGGATTAATTTACACTGTACAAAATGAACCTAGTGATTGGAATATCATGCAATTAGGTAGTAAGAGTGATTTCATATCACGACATGCTTGTACTAATTTAGGTAAGGACGTAGTGTTTATGTCCACAACTGGATTGAAATCGTATGCTACATCTCTTACATACTCTAATTTTGAGCCAAAAGATATCGGAGAAAAGTGTAATCCTCTTATTAAACGAAGAGTGGACAATCCGTTTATTTTTGACTTGCGTAGAACCAAACAATTGGTGATAAGCGGAGATAGTGGAAATACAGTATATGTATATCATTACGGGCTTAAAGCTTTCAGTAAATGGGTATTTCCTCATAAGATTACATCAATATGTGAAAATCGTTATCATGTTCTAGTATCTATGAACGAAAACGATACAAGCGGTTCTTTGTATGAGTTACGATGGGATAACCACGATGACAACAAAACCACTATTCACCAAGAAATTAAAAGTGGTGAAATTCGTGATACACACCAAATGAACGTATACAGAACATATATTGACGTAATGTCAGATACCGCTGGTAGCGGTGATATTTCTATTAATGATACTGTAATTCATCATTCATGGACTACCGAAGAACAACAAAAAGAATTTAAGAGTCAAATACGTTCTCCAAAACTACAGTTTAAATTTGAAACGGACAGTAATATTGTCTTTAAATTTGTATCATTTGACATTGTTAAAGAAAACGAGGCTTTAGTAAGCCAAGGTTCTTCTAGTGGTGGACGACGCAACTCTGGTTTCGGAGCTAAAAAACGAAGTAGTAAACATGATGATTTCCTAAAAGGAACAGGGTCATCAAATAGAAACCCATATGGATAATATAACGGCACTCTGAAAAGGGTGCCACTTTTTTTATATGGAGATGTCACATGGCTAAAGATGAAGACATTGTGAAATGGATTCAAAAATATAACAAAAAAATGGGTAATTTCTGGGACGATTGGGACTTAGAATGGTATCCATTTATTCACATTTTCGAGGACGGCTCTTTCTTCACATATGGTGTATGTGGAGAATATTTAGAGTGTGGTCCTGTTAGTATAGATTTTAAAAAAGCTTTTCCAACTATGGAAGCTTATGCAAAACGCTTAGGGCTAAAAGGAGTATCGACAATTACACCTCATAATCCTAAAGCATACGCACGATTAACTAAGTCTACCTTAAAAGAGAAAAAATTCTTAGGTGGACAATGGCAATATTACTTCGTAAGGGAGGTTAATTAATGGGTAAAAAAGGTGGTTCTTCTTATCATGAACGCCCTCTATCTGAGGAAGAAAAACAACTATTACGCCAACAACAAGCGTATTTAGCTTCAATTCAACCGAGTATAGACCAGCTTGTATCTCGTGGTACAGCATTATTAGATGATGTAGTTAACCCTAACTGGTCATCTATTTATAGTCAAACTGTAAACGATGTAGACAACCTACGTAAAGAACAAGCTGAATTAGCAACTGGTAAATTACCAGACGCATACGCAAACTCAAAAACAAATTACTTTAATCGTATCTATGAAAATACGATGGGTCAGCAACTCTCAGCCATGGCTAGGAAAGGTATTGTGGATAGTTCTCGTTTCAATTCTACAACAAACGATATGCAAAAAAATATCGCCGCTCAGATGTCGAAGGACTACAGCGAAGACCTCAATACGCAGAAAGGGTTATTGGACCAAAAATATCAATTCGCACTCAATCCTTTGGAATTGGCTCACAAGGCAAATATGTACTCATTTGCAAACCCTCAACAATACTTACAATTGGCACAAGGTCAAAACAAATCAAATACAGACGCATTACAAGCTACCAGTCAGATGAATAATGGACGTGGCTATGTAACGCAAAACGGCTCTGGTTTCTTTGGTGGCTTAATGCAAGGTGTTGGTTCATACCTAGCTTGTTTCCCAGCCGAAGTTGAGATTGAAACAGATTATGGCTATATCCCTATTAACGAAATTAATGAGGGAGATATTGTTGTGGCTAAAGATGGTATTGAAAAGGTGCTTAAAGTAGTTGAATGTGGAGAACGAGAAACTATGCACTTGATTACAGACAACCATTCATTAGAAACAACTCATACACAAACAGTATGGACACGAGATGGTCTCAAAGCTATTGACGAACTTGAAGAGGGTATGGAAGTACTTACTGATAGTGGTTTTGAGCATATCATTGACTTTAAAGCTGGTCGTATCGTGCCAGTATATGAATTAGTTTGCACGGGTTCTAATATGTTCTATGCAAACGGCATTGTAGTAGAAGGCTTTACAGAGGAGGAATTAAATGCAAGTCATTCCGTATAATCCAGCAACAGACCCTTGGTTTCAATTAGGACGAGCAGTTTCTGGTGGGTTAGGCTTACTAGCAGATAACCGTATGGCACGTGGAGAAGCTAAAAATCAAGATAATGAATTTGCTAATGATGAAGCAAACAAATATAACGGGTTTTTAGACCAAACAAAAGCAATGATGGGGCTTGATAAAGGTGATAGTGCTGGCTGGGCTAGTGGCAACGCTAAACTATCGGCAATGGGTTATAATGGACCAGCTTTGACACCAACAAATGCAGAAGGCATTAACGCTGGTCTATTAAAACAACAAGATTACTGGAATCAATATAAGGACATCAACGCTGGTAAACGCTTACATGATAACGATTACTTAACATACAATCAATACAAAGCAAATATGCCTGGTTTACTTGGATAAGGAGGGTTTATGGATTTTTCTCAATACGGGAATGTGCCTAGTAATATCCAAGACGCTATTATTCAAGCGTCCAATAGTACTGGTGTAGACCCTGACCTTCTTGCTCGTGTAGCTCGGCAAGAGAGCGGTTTTGACCCAACTGCCGTAAGTTCTGCTGGTGCTACAGGCTTGTTCCAAACAATGCCAGATACAGCACGAGATTTAGGCATTGAAGACATGACAAATCCATACCAAAGTGCAATGGGCGGTGCTAAATACATCGCCCAAAATTTGCAAAAGTATGGTGGAGATATTACCAAGGCATTAGCGGCATATAACGCTGGTCCTGGTAATGTTGATAGCTGGATTAGTAATGGCTGGGACGGTTCACCAGATACAATTCCAATTGAAGAAACTCGTAATTATGTTAAATCAATCGGTGGCGGTGGACGTTCTAATATCCCTGTTAATTACACTCAACAAGGTAAATCGCCTATTAATTTAGCGGCTCAATTCCAATTGGACGACCCAAAAGAACAAATTGACTTTGGTCAAGTTATGGGTATCCTTAATGCACCAAAGCAAAATGTATCAGCCGCTGGTGACGACGCATTGCGTAGTGCATTGTCAACACAAGCACATCACTTAGCACGTGGTAGACTAGCGTCTCCTTTCTATGCTCAAAGTGATAAACAACTTATGCAATCAGCGATTGCCAAGGCACAGGAAGAAGCTAAATTAAATAACCAATCAACTCAATTAACTGGTGCTGGTCAACTAGCACAGATGATTGCCAATAGTAAAAATAGTTCTAATGCAGAAATGCTTGCAAGTTTAGGTCAAGCTCTTGGTGTACGTTTAAGCCCTATGGCACGACGTTATATGTCACAAAATGACATGGCTAAAATGGGATTGCAGTTTGCTAGACAAGACCAACTGCTCGCAGATGAACGTGCATTTAAGGCCGCTGAAGCAGAAAAACAACGTCAATTACAACGTGACATGGTGGCAGTTAGAGCCGCCGCTACAGCCGCTCGTGCTGGTGGCAGTGGTCGTTCTGGTGGGGGTAGTAGCTCTAGCCTTATCAGTAGCGACAAATACGTCGATAAACAATTAAGCGGATTTGGTGAGTATTTATCCGAAAACGCTGATAAAGAACAATTCTCTCAAAATGATGTCAATGAATTAAATCGTCGATATGGTGACTTAATTTTACAATTAGGTTCAGCTGAAGCAACTCCATATTCAATGGAAATGTTGCGACGAGCTGGTAATGATTACACATACCAAATTAATCATATGCAAAATTCAAGTAGTGGTAATAAATTGGATTACAGCACTAGCCAAGACATCATTGATAAACTTAACAAAAAAGAATAGATTATTTATACAGGAGGGGTGATTAAATGCCTACTTTAGGACAGTTGCTAGGCGATAACCTATATAACGTTGCATATGGTCCTCAATACAATGCCATGAAGCGTAAACAAGCCCTCGATGATTCTGGCTATATTCCAAGCGAGAACGATGGTTTAATTGACAGCTTCCAATCTGGTCTAGCTGGTTCTATGGGCGGACTATTTGGTGAACTATCTGGTTGGGCTAAAAACAATGGTCATGACTGGTTAGCTAACGAAGCCATGTATGGTGCTAACCAAATGGGTGATATAGCCGCTCGTAATGCGTATACAGGTAATGCAGATACAGATGGTTATCTATGGTATGGTGCCAACCAAGCCGCTCAAGCTTTAGGTTCATCTGTTCCTAGTTTGGCTACTGATGTTGCTACATCAGCCGCCGCTGACGCCGCTATTGGTTCTATCGTACCTGGTGTTGGTACTACTGCTGGTGGTGTTGTAGGTGCATTAACAGGTGTTGGTAAATTTGCACTTAGAGCATATGAAGGTTCTAAGGCGATTCGATATGGCGTTAAAGCCGCTAAAACAGCGGGTAGTATTGCAGTCGGCGGTCTAGTTGAAAACGCTAGTAACGCTGGTGATACATACATGACTGGTTTAAGCCGTGGTATGGACTATGACGAAGCATGGGACGCTAGTAACCAAGCCTTTGAAGATGGCTGGGCCCCAGCTGTATTAAACTATGCTTCAGATAAAATCTCACTAGGTATGCCAATGAAAGGTATCTCGGCCGCTATGGCTGTTGGTACTGGTGGTAAAGTACTAGCTAAAACTGCTGGTGCTTGGGCTGGTAATGCTATGATTGGTGCCACTGGCGAAGGTTTAACTGAAGCATGGCAACAAGAAATCCAAGAACAAGCATTAGGTAACCCAGATTACGCTAACGTACATATCTATGACCCACGTACATGGACTGATGAAATGATGAGCCAAGGCAAAGACGCATTTGCTGGTTCATTAGTATTAGGTGGCATTGGTGGTGCTGTAAATACTGGTCGTGGCTGGGCTTCTGCTCGTTCTAATCCTTCTGTCTCTACGGAAGACAGTATAGACAGTAGCCCACAAGAAACAAATCTGAACAATACTGCAAGTATTAACGACGTTAATAATATTGATGCAGATGATGATGTATACGGAAATATAGAAGCACCAGTATCTGCTGTTCGTAGTATTGAAGATAATGCTGGTGTTGACGGTATTACAGACTTGTCAGAAATGGTACCAGACCAATTAGCACCACAGGAACGTGGTGATTATGATGATGTGCTAGATACTATGACAGCACGTTTTCAAAAGAATAGATATTCTGACGCTGATATTGCAAGTAAACAACAAGCTGTTAGTGATACAGTAAATCGTATCGTAGATTTGTGGGACAATTCCACAGATGAAACTACTCCTAAAAAACTTACCAACAATATGTACATGGACGACTTCATTAATGCTGGTCTTACAAAAAAAGAAGCACATGAAGCTTCATCTACTTTAGTATCAACTCTACGCAAGAAAAATGATGTAGATAATGATAATCCTATGGACGGGAAAAATATCGTTGCACGTGCAGATAAAGTGGGATACGAACTATCAGACGCACAACGTAAGGACTTATTGTCTGATAATCCTATCCGTCAAAACATTAACGATACAAATCTTGCCGTTGAAAAAGCGGAAGCTGACGCACGTAGACGTCAACAAGCAAAGCAAGCTCAACAAAGAGAAAAAGATAATAGACAAGCGTATTCTTCTCGTTACGAAGATTCTGTAAATAAACCTTTCCTCGACCCTCTATATGGAGATAGAGCGGAAGAAACTGGTTACCGTATTAGTAAAGCTATTGCAGAGCGTGAAGCTGATAAAAAATACGGGCGTAAAGTCCGCAAAGATTATGAATATCTTCGTAAGAATGGTATTAATACACAAAACTATTCTGAACAAGAAATGAAGGATATTCAAAATCATGTTCGCTCAATTGAAGAAGGCAAGAAAAACAACGATAAAACAGGCTTATTAAAACGTAGTGCTGATAATGCTAACGTGATTAAAGCTAACCAAACATACGCAGAGGCCTTTAAAAACTTAGATGAAAACGACCCACGTGATAAAGCAAAAATTCAACAAACACGAGAAATTATAGCTAATCAATTAGTTGAACTTGGTAAAATGGGCAAGCCAATTCATCGTTATGAAATTCTTAAAAACCTTAAAAAGAATAGCAAAAACCTATATAACAAGGTAATGAACGAAGTATATGGTGAGCAAATTGCCGAAGCTAAGAAACAAATTAAAGTAGAAAAACCTAAAATTCAAGCTAACGCTAAGGCAAAGCCTTCATTTAAAAAAGGCTCTATATCAGCTAAAGTAGCTGAAAATCCAGAGCTTAAACCTCTTATTACGGCACAATCTATTGACGTAGAAAAAGCTAAAAAAGTACAACCTAAAGAAGTTATCAAAAAAGAAGAAAAGAAAATAGACAAAGAAGCTACGCCAGTTAAAGAAACTAAAAAACGTGGCCCATACAAAAATGATAAAACTGAAGGTGAACGTGCATTAGCTGGTTTAAGAGAAAAGAAAATTACGCCACAAGAAGCAATTAAATATTTATCTCATTTAGAGAAAAATGCTAATAACAAATATAAACCAGAGTTGCGTAAAATGATTGAAATGGTTCGCTATAATACCAACAAAGATGGCGAACTTAAAAATCATGACCGCTCACCAGAAGGTAAAGAAAAAGAAGCCCAAATTATTCGTGACCGTATTGCTAAATTCCAAAATAAATTAGATACAGAAAAAGTCACTAACCAAGGGTATCAAAATGAAGCACAACAAATTCAAAAACAAATTGACAAATTTAACTTCAATCACTTAGGCGATACAAAAGAATATAATTTTGAAATCCCTCAACATAAAAATGATACGTCTGCCAACATGGTAGAAGCACATGTAAATGGTGAAATTAAACACCCAGCATATGTTAGAGACGCTATCTTTAAAACTCCTTCAGCTATTGATAAGAGCGTATTCAAGTGGTTAAGCAAAGAACTTGGTCAACCAGTTACATCATTTAGAGATGGTGAACGTAATAAGATTATCAAAACAATCTTAACTAAAGAATACGAAAACCTTATCGAAGGTGCTGGTGGTCCAATCCAAGCCTTCAAATCGAATCCAACTAAAGTTAAACAGCTAGTATATGCAATCGCTGGTTCTTTCCCTAAACAGTCATTTGGTTTGGAAGGTAATCGTATTCGAGATGACCGCAATAGAAAAATGTATGGCGGTAAAGATGGTTTAACTAAAACGCCATTTGATGAAAAAGATAAATTAATTGCATTTGCTAAACAATACTTTAAAACAGGATTTGAAAAGAAAGATGAAGTTGTAGAACAACCGAAAGTTATTAAGGAAGATAAACGTAAGGAAAATCGTATCAACAAACAATCTCCTATTACGCTTAGTAAGGTAACACCAACAGATGATAGAGAAGTATTCCATTTTGAATTAAATGTCAAGCCAAATACTGATATTACAGCTACATTAGAAAATATAGGCGTTGATACAGATAGTATTACAAATAAAACTGAGAAAAATGGTACGGTATCATTTGACGCAGAGTTAATGCTTAGTTCCACTCCATTCGATGGGAAAAGTGCCTCCAACCTAAAAGACTATGCTACAAAATCAGCTGTGCAAGAGGCACGAGAACAAATTTTAAAAACCGCTATATCTAACTCAGATACAGGTTCATTGTTGTTCTATACGGACTCTACAGCTGGTTTACAAAAAACACTTGACAAATTGTACGGAAAAGGTGAATATGTAATTGATGAACTTGACGGACAAGTGTTGTTACGACCTAAAAACGTGTCAGTTGAAAAGGCGTTAGAAGACCCTTTATCTTACCAAAAAGGTAAAGAAGAAACTACAGAAACACAACAAACAGAAAGCGTTAACACGAACGATTTAAATAACATTATTAACCGTGGGTTGAATAAATCAGATAATTTAACGCCTCAACAAGCAAGTGTGTTGTTTGGTGCTTTAAAAAGCCGTTTAGGTGACCAATACCCAAAAGTTATAGAGTACCTTAACAAGGCAAAACACATCGAAATTCAGGTAACTGACGCTGGCGAAACACCTCAATACAACTCTGCATTAGGTGTAATTTATATCCCAGAAGATAGAATCAATAGTAGTAGTACATCGTTCCAACATGAATTAGTTCATGCGGCATTACGAGACTACTTAAACAACGCTGGTTCTACAAAACAAGTGATGAATTTTGCTAGTTCAATAGCGGATTATATTAAGGAGGAAATTGATGGATATCGAAACTTTAGTAAACCGAATACTAACAGAAATGAAATGTCCGAAGGACGAATTGCACCAGATGGCACTCAAAGTGGTGGATTACATGAACGAGTTCTATCCACTCAACAAAACGAAGCACTTCTCTCTAGGGAGCATGCAAATGAAGATAGCGATATGCGTGGCACGAATATGTCTAGCAGAAGTAGCGGAGAAGGAGTTCAACGCCAAGGTAATCAATTGGGACAAACTCAATTGGAAATACATAGTGGACGGACGGAGCTTCATCGACAAGGACAAACAATACCACACGATAGAGGAAATCAAGAAAGACTTCCGAGAACTAATCCCGTTTCGAAACGACCTAACTTTGAAGGGGGACTACTTCGAGCGTGGGATTCTGCAAAAGATGTAGTTGATAAGACAACTAAGAACACTTTATTTAAAATAAGAAATTTAACTATAAATAGAGTTAAAGACACTATTCACGATGAAGAACTATCTGTAAAAGACAAAGAAAATATCGTATTGTCTTTGTTATGGCAAGCAAAAGAATTAGACAAAAAATTTAATATCCCTTACGAAGGTAGTTTAATGCGAGCAATCTATGAAGGTAATAGAAGTAATCTCGAAGAAACATTAGCATATACCTTGCAAGGCAATTTAGCTCCTGTACATACAGGGGCTTTATTTGAGTCTGCTTCTAAAGTCACTAATCCAAAACCACTAATCGAGGATAGAGAAGAACACCCAGAAGAACACTACGCTATTATGTTACATAGAGAAAGTACAGGATATCTTCGTAAATCTTTCCACCAAGGTAAGATTATCGAACCTAGTGTTTCGTATTCGTTAGGAAAAGACGCTTATGATAGTGTTCTTGATGGATATGGTGAATACGCACTCGTATTAGACCCTAAACAAGTTGTAAAAGATAGTTACGTACTTGGTACACAGGATATGTACACAAAGACAATTAACAACTATGATTCACCAAACGAATACGGCGGTATGGCTATTGATGGTACTCGATTAGTAAACAAAGCATTAGCATTTGTTAGTGATGAACCTAAGCGATTATCAAGTAATAAAATTTCTGTATCAAATGCTCGTAATAAGCCAATCAATATACTGGACGCTATGAAAGTCATTGATAAACATATCAGACCAGTACTTAAAGAACACGAGCTACGTATATTAGAAGATTCGTATGATAATGATATTTTATCGTTCTACGACGATATGGATAAACCACGTACAACTATCAAACCTATCATTGATACGTTATATCGTATGAGAAAAGGCGAAAGTATAGAAGAAGGATATAGAAAAGTAACACGTGGTCAACAGCTAGATGAGCAAACAAAGAAAGCAATCGAAGGACTAAGACAAGACTTAAAACAATTTGGTACTGGATATGGCGAAGCTAAATTACATGAATTAAATATCAATGACATTAAATACATTGTTTTAGACGAAACCAATTATAAACAATTAGATTCATATATTGAGCGTGGTGCTAATATGCATGGTATTCCTATCATTACAATTACTGATGATGTAGACAATAAAGCTCAGTATGTCATGAAAGAAATTGTAAAATTAGAAAAACAAAAAGCACCAGAAGACGTTATCTTATACCAAAAAGGTAAAGAAGTTAATCCTATTGCCAAGGCATTGCCTTCCTTCTCTGAAGCAGCGGCAAAACTTCTTAAAAAAGAAGACGACAACATCACATTTGAAACACGTGACGCAAAACAAGGTAATATTTCTGGCTATACATTTAAAAAGTGGTTGCGTTCTCCAATCAAAATGATTGAAAAATATATTCCACAAATGAAGCCAATTATCCACTGGGCAACGGAAGCCGAAGTAAAAGCAGATAAATTACAACGAGTATATCTTAAAGCATTGGATAAAATTAAAACCAACCTCGGAGAAGACAACATTGAGTCGTTCAATAAATTGGCTAAACAGGTTACTGACCTTGGACGTGAATTTGTACAACCAGTTGGCGTAATGGTCCGTGATAAAGAAGTGTATATCAATCTTGATATGAACGACACATTTAGAGAATTTAAAGACGAAGTAGACGCAAAAAATCTCTACAACGAACTTAAAAATCAAGGTAAACATGCTTTCATGGATTACAAAGATGGTAATTTCCGTGTATTCGCTAGTGACAAAGCTATGAAACCATTTGCTACATGGGAACAAGCTCATAAAGCTTCTATTCCTTTGCGTGATAAAGCTATTCGTGAGCAAGGCTATAATGACAAGGTATTGCAAGCTTACAATGCTTGGCGTAACTTAGACGACAGAGTGTTTAACGATTCTGTTAAAGCTTGGCAAGCAAGCGGTGCTGACCCAGAGCATAAGCCACGCAAATTATGGGGTCACGTACCTATGTTACACAGTCGATACGGCGTGTACTTAGCCAGAGAAGTCACAGACGATAAAGGTGACGTATACGAAAAACGTGAAAAGATTGCTTCCTTCCATACATATCGTGACGCAGAACACTACGTAAAAGATAAAAAACTTAATAAAGATTTACGTATCATAATTACGGAACGTAATCCTCGATATGATGAGAATGTAAGTTCTGACATCTATGAAGGTTCAAACGAATCTGCATATGACGATATCGTATATGAAGGAGAAAGCAGAGAACAGCAAGAAAAACGTTTTGCACGTATCTCTCATTCTTACCCAGCCTTAAATAAAATAATTGACGAATTCGTAAATAAAAAAGATGGCGTAACTCGTGAAAAATTAATGGACCTAATTCAAGATAAAAAGAAACAAAAAGATTTAGGCATTGATAGTAAGCAATTGAATCAAGAATTACAATACGCAAACTTAGACGAATTATTTAGACGCCGTGACGTGATTACACGACAAGATTTAATTGGCCATCTATTACTTGGTTATGGTAATTTACGAAAAGATAAATATAATAATGTTCGTACTAATGCTAAAGGTGCTAACCCAGATACATTTGGCAACATTGAAAATTATCTACGATATAAAGCTCACTTTATTCCAACAAACGAGTTTTACCATAAAGCTACATCATTATATCGTGATGTGATTGGTACTGATTACGCTTCGCAATTTGGCCCTAATGGTGAAGGTGCTAGACGTGACGTAGAAGATGTATTACACAACTTCATTTCATCTGTAATTGGTGTTCCTAATAACGCAGATAAAACAATCAACAGAACAGTCAATGAGCTTATTGGTGATGGTTGGATTAAACAACATTACGGAGAAACATTCGCTACTGATTTAATGAATCGTAGTATGGAAGCTGTTACAGTAGCTAAACTTGGTTTATTTAGACCTACAGCGGCACTTGCTCAACTTGGTGCTTTAATGAACATTGTAACTAAAACAGGTTATAATAAATCATTTGCACAAGCTGTACGTGACGCTACTATGGTAGGACCAAATACCAAGAATGTAACTATCTCTGAACGAAGAATGTTTAACAATATTGGCTTAAATCTTAATGATACTGCCATGGAAACACAATCATTGAAGAATAGAAAAAGTATCTATAACTTAAAAGTCGGTAAAATAAAACTAGGTAAACTATTTGAAAAATCCATGGATATGTTCAATAGAATGGATAAATATACAAGACGTGTAGCCGCTCTTTATGCCTTCAGAAAAGCTATAGCTGAAGGTAAATCTCAAACCGAAGCTGAACATATTGCTTCTGATTTTGTTCGGGAAACAAACTTTGACTATTCTGACAAAGACGCTTCTCAACTTTTCACTAAATACGGCACACTAGGCAAACTTATTCTTCAATTTAAAAAATACTCCGTTAAAGAATTAGAATTTATGTATGACATTATGAAGAGTGGAAATAAAAAAGAAATGGCTCGTTTCCTAGGTTCTTATATGACAATGGCTGGTCTCATGGGTATCCCTGGTATTTCATTAGCTGACCCATTCGCTGAATGGATTAGAAATAAAAAAGCTACAGATAGTATTAAAGAAACAATTATGGAATGGGCTGGCAATGATAAAGCTAAAAAACAATTAGCATTACTCGCTATGTACGGTTTACCAGCTCCTACTATTGGTGCAGACTTTAGTCGTAACATTGGTGTAGGTGACTTAGTTCCAACAGATAATTTCTTCGGTCCTACATTCGGTACATTAGGTAATATGATGGAATCATTTAAAAATCATAATGCTAATAATGTGCTTCTTGGTATGGCTCACGATTTATCACCAGCTTTTGCTAACTACTACCAAGGTGCCACTGGTAAAAAACACGACTGGACTAAAGGTGTTGATACTCGTGAATATAGCGGTAAAGAACGAGTACTTAAAATGTTAGGCTTTAGACCAATCTTAGATTCAGTTAATAGCGATATGAGTTCTATAAATTATGCTAACTCACAAAATGAAAAATCATCAAAGAAACAATTAATTTACCAATACATTAACGACCCAAAATCTGTTAGCGTAGAAGAGCTTAAAGCTATGAATATTACAAAGAAAAATATATCTGATGCTAAAAAGGCATTAGATATGTCTGCTTCAGACAAATTGAAACATTACGGTACAAAAGCAAGCAAAGCAAAAAATAAAGAAAAAGCAGATAAATTTGCTGGTTTTGAAGAGGAACTCGATTAGGGTTCCTCTCTTTTTATTGGAGGTTATATGGAATATACATTAAACGATATTGAATACATGGCTAGTGTATGCCATGCAGATAAAATCACTCTGCATTGGGGGGCGAACCACTATGAAGACACTTCTGACCACTATCATATTAACATTCTTGGCGATGGCACAATCTATTCTGATTACGATAATCTTGATGTGTATTGCGAGCATACTTGGCATAGGAACACTAATAATATTGGCATTTCATTGTCTTGTTGCTTTGATGCTGGCGTTTGGGCGGACGGTACAGTTAAGTTTGGTACGGAGCCACCAACTGATGAACAAGTGGATACGATGGCTAAAATCGTATATAAGATATGTAAAGCTAAGGGTTGGGACATCGTATACGATAGAGTAAAAACGCATGCTGAATGGGCTGATATTGATGGATATGGTATTCATGATAGTGACCCAGATATGCGTTGGGACTTGTTAAAACTTCCACAGGAGGACGGAGAAGGTGGTGACATTATTCGTGGTAAAGCAATTTATTTCCAATATCACCCAGAACTATGTGAAGCCTAATTTAAGGTTGATAGTTTTTATAATTGCGATTCTAGGGGTCTGTGTGGCTCTGTATGGTGGGTATAGAATGTTCCATAGGGAAACTATCATGGACCAACCTAAAACGCCCGTACAGACGAAAATAGCAAGTGTAAATAGTTCTCAACAAACAAAAACTACATTTGCATATGTACCAAAAGAAAAAGAATTAGTATATAAAAACAATATACCAACGTATGTTACCGAGGATACAGATGTTGAAGCTAATATCGAACAACCTCACGTAACAGTAAAAGTAAATGGTAAAAAACAACAATTTAACTTGCAACAAAACGAAACACAAAAATTTGAAGATGGCAAAGTAGTCATGAATCAAACATCAGAAGTAACATTTGATGTAAAAGTACCAGATAGACATGAACTTGATGTTTACGCACAAGAAAACTTCCGTGCTGGTAAATTCCATCACGAAGTAGGCGTAGAAAAACGCAATGGTAAATTTATATATGGTGCTAAATATGACATTACTGACAAGGACCCAACGTACTATGCACGTTATAACCTAGTCAAAATGTATACCAACTAATGGGGGCAATATGCCCCCTTCTTTTTTTATGCCTAAAATCAAAAATTGAACTTGACTTACAAGTGAAGTGATGGTATAATAAGGCTGTAGATGAAGAATGAAAATTTCTTCATCAAAAATTCATAAAAATATTTACTTATAAGTGTTGACAACGTTGAGTGATAGGTATATAATACGAAGTAACAAGTCGATGTGGCCGTAGAGCATATGTCGAAGACTTGTTTTTTAATTGAATACAACTTCACTAACAAGTAAAGAAAAGAGGAGAAAAATGACGAAAGAAGAACTATTAAAAGAATTGCTTGTTTGTATGCTTAATGAATTGTATGATGGTAGGCTTATTCATTCTTTAGATGATATATCCATAATTAAAACTATCGAAAACGAAAAGTTATGGGACGCTGAACTAGAACGTAACTTAAAAAAACGCTCCAGAGAATATGGCGTTGAAGTTAATGGTAAGTTTTACAGTATATATGGTGAACCGCTAGATGTAATACCAAAAGGTGTTAAGGTTTACCATATCAACGAAGAAGATATTCATTGTGAAGATACAAAGAGAGATATATTAAATCTCAAGAAAACAGCTTTAGAATCGCTAACAAATCAAGGCTTATATGTGTTTATAGGTTAAATTTCCTTGGTTTTGATTAGCACTCAGATGTAGATTGTATTGCGAATTTACTGTACGTCCGTAAGGGCACAAGTAACAAGTCGTGTTGACTTGTGTAGTATAGGGTTACATTTACATTCTGACAATAGAATAGGATAATCTGGGGCATAGACAGATTCGCTATCGTATGGGTGGTGAATAACATACGAGCCTGACGTGGGGCAATTAAGAGGATTTGATGGACCAGTAATGGTCCCTCAATACACGACGACGACCCTTGTTCGTCCTAGAGTAGGAGCAAGGGAGCGGGCTTTAATTTTTGTAGCCATAACTACAAGGGGGGCGTCTGGTCAACTTCGACCCTTTGTCACTTCGCATGACATCGTAGACAAGTAAAGTTTCAGCTTGTTGTCCTATGGGATAGGTCTGTCTATTTTTAGTAGGATTGAATGAAACGGGTGGCTTCTGCTTGACACTTTCTAGGGTGTGTTAAGAGGGGTGATACTAATTTGAGTAATCATACACACGTGGACGCAGTAGGTGCGTGTGAGGTACATTTCCTAGGTTGCGACGTAAAAACGTTGCACCTAGGGATTTTTATATCCAAAATTAAATACATATATAAATATAATTTACGAAGTTTGATTTATCAAACAAAGTAAATTCTCAAGAGCGAAGCGAATGAGTAAACATTACTCACCAAACAAGTTTGGTTCGTATTCTCACTCAACCTAAAGGTTGGTTCGAAGTATTTGTTAATACTACAAATAATATAATCAACGTTAGTTATGAAGTAGTGAAGCGAATACGTCAAAAAGTATTCACTGAACGCATGAATAACAAAACATAGAGATTTTGCCGTAATTGGTTATTAAATTAGATAATGTTAGATTATCTAATTATATATAAAGTATAAAAAATATGTAATTACGAAGACTTTAGTCGAAGTAATTATACGAACAAAGTGAGTAGAAAGAAGGAATAAAATGAAATTTGAAGGTTCGTACGTTGCGTTAATTACGCCATTTAAAAATAATGGAACGGAATTAGATGAAGATAAATTGAGAGAACTGGTAAATTATCACATTGAAAATGGAACAGCTGGAATTGTACCTTGTGGAACGACTGGAGAAGCTCCAACACTAACATTTGCGGAACATGAAAAAGTGATAAAAATAGTTGTGGAAGAAGTGAAGGGAAGAATACAAGTAATTGCAGGAGCAGGTTCAAATAATACAGCAAGAGCAGTAGAATTGACAAAATATGCAAAAGAGCTGGGAGCAGATGCGGCATTAAGTACTTGTCCATATTATAACAAACCTAGCCAAAGAGGACTTTACGAACATTATAAAACAATTGCAAAAGAGGCAAAATTTCCCGTAATGCTTTATAATGTGCCAGGAAGAACAGGAACAAACATTGAAGCGGAAACTATTGCAAAATTGGCTGAACTGCCTGAAATTGTGGCTGTAAAGGAAGCAACAGGAAGTTTGGAACAAATGATAAAAATCCAAGATTTATGTGGAGAAAAAATTGAAATCTTGTCAGGAGAAGATCATCTAATCTTGCCAATGCTTTCGATTGGAGCAAAAGGAGTAGTTTCAGTAGTTGCTAATATAATGCCACAGGAAATGAGCGACTTGATTAGTTCATTCTTAAACAAAAATTTTGATAAGGCATTTGAACTTCATACGAAATTATACGATGTAAGCAGAAATATGTTTGTTGAAGGAAATCCTGTAACTGTAAAGGCAGCTATGAAAATACTTGGAAAATTGGATAATGATATAGTGCGATTGCCATTGGTTGCAGCTGAAGCGGATACCTACGGGAAATTAACTAAAGTATTTAAGGAAAAAGGGATTTTTTAATTTATAAGGAAATTAAATTCATATTTTTCAGG
>ENA-OWLZ01000031-OWLZ01000031.1-metagenome-genome-assembly--contig:-NODE-31-length-35157-cov-6.148567_pt1 | contig 35157 bp, 41 predicted proteins | sample MGYA00245341_ERZ651117 | MGnify/ENA primary metagenome ERZ651117 (study PRJEB26857, sample SAMEA4031763) | metagenome | biome: human; feature: oral; material: saliva | place: Philippines | collected 2014 | study... | reverse complement strand
GTCAAAAGTGACAGTGAGCTCCTTTTCCAAGATAAGGATGCCATTGACAAGGGTAAGCTCTTTGATGCCAAGGAGCAGGAAGACTTTGAAATTCTCTTTTCAAGGGTCAAAACTGAACCTACCCAAGATGTCAAGGTTCACGCCAAGCATATGGAGGATTACTACAAGCAGTTCACCTTTGATGAAAAGGCACGCATGCTGTCGGTTGTTGTCCACGATAATCTGGATGGAGATTCTCTTTTTGTCGGTCACGTCGGCGTCTTAGTCCCAAGGACAGATGGCTACTTATTTGTTGAAAAGTTGACCTTTGAAGAGCCCTACCAAGCCATTAAATTTGCTAGTAAGAAGGACTGCTACAAGTATCTCACAACCAAGTACAAGGACTACACCGGACCTGGTCTAGCCAAACCCTTTATCATGGATAATGGCAAATGGGTGGATATGGACTAGGTTAAGGTGCGACGAAAGTTTGAATAGGGTAGAAAAAGGAACCAGGATATGAAAAGAAAACAAGCCTTGTCGCTTTATCTGGCGGGAACCCTTGGACAAATCTTATTAGTCAGTCTCCTTGTCTTGTTTTTAAGAGCGTGGGGACTTAGGGTTGATTATGGGACTCCAATTGGACTGCTTACCCTTATGTTAGGTGGGTTGTCCTCAGCTATTTGGGGAGCAATTATTAGCATCCACTATCATCACTCCAGTTTTAAACAGCTTCTCAGAGATTTTTTCCAAGTCAATCAGCCTCTTAGTAGCTATCTCTTAGTCCTTATTTTTCTAGTCATGGATTTTTTACCACTGGTATTGAGTGGTGGGATGATTATCCAGGCCTGGTATCTCCCCATAATTTTATTTCTAAAAGCTCTTGTCTTTGGTGGTATCGAAGAAATTGGCTGGCGCTATTTTTTCCAGCCTGCCTTGCAAGAAAAGTTGACCTACCTAGTGTCCACGCTCTTTACATTTTTGGCTTGGTCACTATGGCATTTGCTCTATTTTTACATTGATGGTTCTCTGGCCACGATTCATTTATTGCCTTTCTTACTAGGCTTATTAAGCAACTGTTTTATCTTATCCGCTATTTATACAAGGATCAGAAGCCTTTGGCTTTGTGTCATGACACATGCGCTAATCAATAGTCTGTCGCAACTGTCATCAGCTGAGAGCGTATGGTTATCCCTTGTGATTAAGGTGTTGATAATCCTTCTTTCCATGGGAATTGCTAGTAGTAGTGTGGAGAAAGTCAGAGTATAAACTGACTTATCCACACATTGCTTCAATTATTATAAATCCAAAAGAGCAGTAAAAAGGGTACTGCGCTTTTTTTGTATTACTTAATTCCTAAAATTAAGAATTTCATAGCTATTGATACATTAACTTATCTTATTTTTTAGTTGGATAAGGCGCTATAGCAATGAAGAAGTGGAAAGTTAAAAACTATTCTTTCTTGCCTGAGAACACCTCGATATGATTTCCTAGTATTTTTATATCTACTGGAAGATTATCCGACTTGTCGCCATCAACATCTGATTCTAACTCAACATCTGAAGAAATCTTAATATTGCACGCTTTGATATATTCGATATTATTATTTTCTACTATATCCCCTTTTAACAAATCTGGAATAGTAGATAATTTAGAAATGATGGATGCATCTTTTAAAATTAAGATATTTCCATACCCATCTCTATTTTCGTCGAATAGTTTTTTGTTTGAATAGTAATTTGATAAGAGAACTAATACCTGACTGGCTTCTCCTTCATAATTGCCATTTTCGGTTTCAATATGAATATTAAATACACTGTCTGTCATAACGGACTTCATCGTTTTGATTGCATATGCAAAGATACCATACTTTGTTTTATCTTCAATATCAACGTTATGAATAGCTTCTGGTAAAGATCCAACACTAAAGATATAGCCAAAATAATTTTGATTAGCCTTTCCAACATCAATAGTACTCGTAAACTTAAAATCAAGTTCCTTAATGGCTTGATCAATATCTTGGTTGATTTCTAAAAGCTTTGTAATTAGATTACCAGTTCCACCAGGAATAATCCCAAGTTTTGGAATATGGTTTTTCTCAGCAATCCCTGAAATAACCTCGTTTACAGTACCGTCTCCACCAAAAACAATCACTGCATCATATTTTTCTTCAGAGGCTTTTTGAGCAAATTGAGTCGCATCTTTGGCTTTTTGAGTAATCTTAGTTTCAACATAATCAAAATACTTTTTAGCCTTACTCTCCAAGTTCTCTTTATAATCTAATGCTGTTTCTCCTCCAGAGGTTGGATTAATAATTATCATTACTTTTTTCATCGATATTTTCTCCTAAGGACTACTAGTCACTATACTTTTTCAACGCTTGCTTGTGATTATCGAGTTAGTATTTCACATTACTTGTTTTTAATTGGGGATTCTTTTTTCTTTTCCTTATCTATTTGTTGAAGATCATCATCGTTTTTATATTGAATGATGTAGTCGACTAATTCTTTTTCAGTTAATCTATCATTTGTTAATTGTGAGACCTGAATTGAGATATTTTTCAAACCATATTCGTTTTGTTTGTTAATGATACTTTGTAACTCATCTTCTGAAAGATACTTACCTGAAATAGTTAACTTTAGTGTATTATTTTCTTTATTATATTGCTTTTTCAAAATAGTATGGTTTTCAAATTGATCAGATAAATAATTATTGATAGACTCATTGATTAGTGTTTCTTTAACTAAAGTAGTTGCAGAAGCTAAACTTGGAATAATAAGAACAAGCGAAACTAGAATTAAAATTTTTCGCATTTTAGAGGCTTCTCGATTATGTTTAACATATGGATTCTTAACCATCATCACATTAGTACCAATATATGTAGCAATCATAATAAAACTACAGTTAATGGAGAACAAGTATGACGCCCCTACCATATACTCTAGATTTCCTGTGGCGATAGAATAACCTACAGTACAAACGGGTGGCATAAGAGCTGTTGCAATAGCAACACCAGGAACAATGTTATTAGCTTCTTTCTTTCGTGCTCCAATTATTCCAGCTAATCCACCGACAAATGCTATTACAACGTCCCAAATTGTTGGTGAGGTTCTAGCAATAATTTCCGTACTTGCATAAGAAATTGGTGAAAGTAAAAAATAAAGTGTAGAGGCTAAAAGGCTTGCTGCAACTTGAATAAAAAGAATTTTAAACGACTTTTTGAGAAGTTTTGTATCTAAAATTGCTAAGGCAAAGCCGACTCCAAGGATAGGTGTCATTAATGGAGAAATTAACATTGCCCCTATGATTGCTGGAATAGAATTCATATTCAAACCAATAGATGCAATCAACATCGCTCACAATAGAGTGGTTAAGTCACTTTTTGATAAATCTAAATCTTCATAGATTTAGTCCCTAAATTCAATTAGAGAATGAAGTTTACCATCCTTCAAAACTTTTTTCATAACAGTACTCCCTATTTGTTAATATATTCTACGTTTGGAGAAGTTGCTCAATATGGTTTGACTTCTTCTGAAAGGAAGAAAAATCTTGTAGAAATAACTTTTTAAGCTCACTCTCTGATGACGTAGCTAAATCATCGGTCATTGTTTTTTGAAAAAGCTTTGCGTGGGCGTGTTTTCGTATTCTACTTTCAATTGTCTTCTCAAAATTGGTATAAGGATATTGAGCAAATAAATCATTTATGAGTTAATCAAATTCATATTTAATTCATTACTCCTTATTAATGTTAAACTCCTACTGAAAATACCACAGTGTCTGGTGTATTATTTATACTTCTTTATTAGATGGTTACTTTTTAAAGAAAAATCATGTAAGGGTTTCCATAATTCAATTATACATTTTATTTCTGTTTTAGTCATTCTAACTTCTTAGGACTACTTTCTTTTGTACCTAAAACCTGATTAATCACATGAATGTATCAGTTTAATCAATCTTTTTATTCCTAAATTTTTCCATTTACGAAATGCTCTTATAATTGTATAGCTAGGTGTAATTTATTCAAAGCTTCTCGGACACACAAACAAATGATGAACTAAGCGAATTTGTAAATTATGCAAGCGATTGCAAAAAAATAAAAATAGTTTTCACGTTTTTTTGTAAGCGCAAACATTTTTGTTGACTTATCATTTTTATAAAGCTATACTATAAGCAAAGGTATATACTAACATTAATCTTAAGATTGTTAAGATTGATGTAAATAATATTTTAGCTAAGATGCAACTCTTTATATTATTGGCTTATCCAAATAATATAACTTTACTCAATTTAGAAAGGAGGGGCACGTTATGCTTTGGTCTATTATTGTCGGAGGCTTTATCGGGTTTATAGCTGGTGGAATCACTAAAAAGGGAGGTTCCATGGGAATAATTGCCAATATCATTGCAGGTTTAATTGGTTCATCTGTTGGACAGTCACTTTTCGGTTCTTGGGGACCTAGTCTAGCTGGAATGGCATTAGTTCCATCAATCTTAGGAGCAGTCATTGTTGTTGCAGTAGTATCATTTTTCCTAGAGAAAAAAGAATAATCATTAATATGCTTGACAGGAGTTCAAGTTGTTTATGATTCGACTTCGAAACAAAAACGATTATTTCACTTATCTTTTAATACTCAATAATTTGAATGAATTGTTTAAGAACGTACATAGTTAACAATGTTTATTTCCAAAGGAGGATAATAGTATGTCAGTAGAAGAAAAACTTAACCAAGCTAAAGGTGCTTTTAAAGAAGGTGTCGGAAAATTAACTGGTGATAAAAAAGTAGAAAAAGAGGGAGCCGCGGAAAAAGCAGTTTCAAAGGTTAAAGAACTGGCTGAAGATGCCAAAGATTCTGTTGAAGGAGTAATCGAAGGCGTTAAAAATATGGTAAAAAAAGACGATAAATAGTCATAAAGTCAATTGATTTTTCATAGAAAATATAATAAGCTACTCTACTAAAAAGACAGGGTTGTCATATTCTACTCCTAATTACTCACATATAAGATTACATTCAAAATAACTACAAATTGATATTCTTAAAATATTATTCAGTTGAAAAATCAACTTTCTTTAGATGAATTTAAGTTCCTTTTTAATTCCATGTACATATTCTTTCTAATAGTAAAAGCACTCTAATTTCTACAGTTTTATCCAAGCTATAGACACTAGAGTGTTTTTTATAACATTTTGAAGAATTATTTAATGATTGGGGGAGGTTTGTATTTATCTAGTCTCTGTAAAAATCAGCAAAGTATAAGTACTAACGTTATATCGACTAGAGAATGGCAAACGTTTGCATTGTTTGTGAATGTTTTCACTACAAAAATATCACATTTTCAGTGAATTACTTGATTTTCATAAGTATTAGTTTTATAATTAAAGTATAGAAAGCGCTTCCAAAAGATGTCTCCGAGTTTTTATCCTACTTGAAGTGGTTCGGCTAACAGCCTACTTCAATTCTAGAAAGGAGTATTGTTTTGACTCAATGTGATATTCTCATTATTGGGGCAGGTCCTGGTGGTTATGTTGCTGCTGAGGAGGCTGCCCGTTTAGGTAAAAAGGTAACTGTCATTGAAAAGAAAGCTATAGGTGGTACCTGTTTGAACGTTGGCTGTATCCCATCCAAAGCCTATCTCGAACATGCTCATTGGCTATTAGCTGGAAAAGAAGTCTCTCAGTATGGAGTAACAGTTTCAAATGATTATCTTGATTTTTCAAAACTTGTCGCTCGCAAAGATCAAGTAGTAGCGACACTACAGTCTGGTATTCAATCTAGTTTTAAACAATTAGGAATTACCTATATTGAAGGTGAGGCAGCTTATATTTCTGATAAAACCTTCCAAGTCAATGGTGAAAGAATTTCAGGTAAGTCTGTTATTTTAGCGACGGGGAGTCATCCTTTTATTCCTCCTATTCCTGGCATTAACGATGTTGACTATTTGACAACAGATAGCTTTTTCAACCTTAAGGAACTTCCTCAACGTTTGGTTATAATTGGTGGAGGTATTATTTCCATTGAGTTAGCTTTTGCCATGGCTCCGCTTGGTGTTGATGTGACGGTAATAGAGGTTGCTCCAACAATTTTAGCAACAGAAGATCCTGAAGCACGTTCCATTATTAGAGAAAAGATGGAACAACTTGAAATTAGCATACTGGAGGGAGTTACTATAGATAGGGTTCAAGAAAATGCTGTAATTCTAGCAGATGGTCAATATTACTCCTATGACAAACTACTTGTAGCAACAGGGCGCAAGCCAAATATTGAATTAGCTCAAAAGATGGGGTTGGAGCTGACTGAAAAAGGCTTTATTAAGGTTGATAGTTATTACGAGTCATCCGAATCAGGTGTGTATGCTATTGGAGATTTAATTCCTGGATACATGTTAGCCCATGTTGCTAGTAGTGAGGGGATTAAAGCTGTTCGAGCCATTTGTCGTCAGGCTGAGGAACCTGTGGATAATTCTAGTGTTCCACGGTCGCTCTTTACAACGCCAGAGATTGCTTCCTTTGGCATGTCCGAAGAGGAGGCTGCAAAGCAAGGATATGATGTATCAGTTGGTCAACTTCCTTATGTTTATAATGGTCGAGCAATCGCGTCTAATTCGGCAGAAGGCTTTGTCAAAATTGTCTCTGAAAAACGCTATCACCTACTGTTAGGTGCAGTTATAGTCGGTCCACATGCAACGGATATTCTACAGTCTTTGATTGTTTTGAAAGAGGCTGAAGGAACACTAGATCAGCTTGATAAGACGATTTTTGCACATCCAACAATTTCTGAGTTGATTCAGGAAGTTGCAAGACTAATTTTAAGATCCTAAGTTCGATGGGGAGGTTTAGCCTAGTTATTCTCATTTTTTCAAATCTCTATATATGTCTATAACATTTGTTTTTTATAAAACTCTCTATAGAAGGAGGAAACAATATGACACATTATCAAGAATTGCCACAAGCCCTAATGAAAGAAAAACATCAAGGACAAACCTTAACCAAAGAAGAAGTTAAGGTTCAAACTGCCCATGATCTTGGTTTGGAAAATGTATCAAAAGAAGACGCTAAATCCATGTATAAGACTATGTGGGATATTCGAAATTTTGAAGAAAATGCACGGCATTTCTTTTCAATCGGTCAAATTCCAGGATTTGTTCACCTTTACTCAGGTGAGGAAGCTATTGCGACTGGGGTATGTGCTAACCTGACTGATAAAGACTACATTACTAGTACGCACCGAGGACACGGACACTGTGTGGCTAAAGGTGGAGACCTTAAAAAAATGATGGCTGAAATCTTTGGTAAGTCTACAGGACTTGGTAAAGGTAAGGGCGGTTCTATGCATATCGCTGACTTGGATAAAGGAATACTTGGTGCTAACGGTATGGTAGGTGGGGGCTTTGGTCTTGCTACTGGTGCTGCTATGCGAAACAAATATCTAAAAACGGATGATGTTGCGGTTTGTTTCTTTGGTGATGGTGCTGCCAATGAAGGTAATTTTCATGAGTGCTTAAACATGGCATCTATTTGGAATCTTCCTGTGGTATTTGTAAATGAAAATAATCTTTTTGCAGAATCAACACCACAATGGTACTCATCAGGCTCTCCAACTATTGCTGAACGTGCACAAGCTTACAATATGCCTGGAGTTCGAGTCAATGGTAAGGACTTATTTGCTGTTTATCAAGTAGCTAAAGAGGCCGTTGAACGAGCGCGCCGTGGAGATGGTCCAACGTTAATTGAAGCCATTACTTATCGTAACCATGGTCATTTTGAAGGCGATGAACAAAAATACAAGGCACCAGATGGAATCGAAAAAGAATGGGCAGATGTAGATGCCTTGGAAGTATTTCGTGACCTTGTAACTGAAAAGGGTATCCTTAGCCAAGATGAATTGGATGAGATTGTTGCCCAATCACAAAAAGATGTTGAAGATGCAATTCACTTTGCTCAAGAGAGTCCGATTCCAAAAGTAGAAGCTCTCTATGAAGACGTATTTGCAGACTGATTGAGGAGGATTCATAATGACTAGAGAAACATTATTTATGAAAGCCATCAATGAAGGGCTCGATCAAGCTATGGAAAGAGACGAGCGAGTTGTTCTCCTAGGAGAGGATATCGCAGGTGGTGTCAATGTTGAACACTTAGAAAATAATAACGAGGATGCCTGGGGAGGTGTCATGGGGATTACACGAGGACTGATGCCGAAATATGGCAGGGAACGAGTTATTGATACTCCGATTTCTGAACACGGCTATCTATCAGCTTCGGTGGGGATGGCGCTTACGGGACTGAGACCTGTACCAGAGTTGATGTTTAATGATTTTATTGGATTCTGTTTTGATGCTCTATTAGGACAGGCTTCTAAGATGCGTTACATGTTTGGCGGTAAAGCTAAAGTTCCGATGGTTGTTCGTACTATGCACGGGGCAGGTGCTTCAGCTGCTGCGCAACACTCTGGATCCTATTACGCTTTATTTGGATCGATTCCTGGTATTAAGGTGGTCGTTCCTGCTACTCCTTATGATGCCAAAGGATTACTCCTAGCATCAATAGAGGATGATAATGTTGTCATCTTTTCTGAGGATAAGACTTTATATGGATTAAAAGGGGAAGTGCCAGAAGAATACTATACTGTACCAATTGGTAAAGCTGCTGTCCGTAGAGAAGGTAAGGACCTAACAATAGTAACAATTGGTAAGATGCTGTATGTAGCTTATGAAGTCGCAGATCGTTTAGCAAAAGACAACATTTCTGTAGAAGTAATCGATCTTCGTACAGTTGCTCCATGGGATGAAGAAACAGTTTTAAATTCAGTCAAGAAGACTGGACGTTTGATTATTGTGGATGAGGCAAACCCTCATAACAATACTGCAACTGATATTGCGTCTGTGGTTTCAGACAAAGCTTTTGATTATCTTGATGGACCAGTGAAGTGTGTTTGTGCACCAAATACTCCTGTTCCATTTGCAACTAACTTAGAACAAGCCTATATTCCTGATGCGGATAAGGTCTTGAAAGTTGCTGATGAATTGATTCAGGACTTGAAAGGATAGGAGGGCGCTTATGGCAACAGAAATTTTAATGCCCAAGCTCGGCCTAACCATGACTGAAGGACTTATTCAAAAGTGGTTGGTCCAAGTTGGTGATACAGTAACAAGTGGTCAGCCTTTATTGGAAATTAGTTCTGAAAAATTGACTAGTGAAGTGGAATCCCCTGCTTCTGGGGTTGTTCTAGACATTGTGCATGGTGAGGGTGCTACAGTCAAATGTAAGGAAATTGTTGGATGGGTTGGTCAGGAAGGAGAAAATGTTGGAAATGAAGTTTCTCCTCCACAAGAGGAGACTCAAATTGAAGTCGCTAAAGAACCAACACCATCTCGTCCTGAATCTACTACAGCACCTAGAGTTCGTACTAGTGGCGAACGAATTTTCATTACGCCGGTGGCTCGTAAGATGGCAGCTGAGAAAGGTTATGATATCTCCCTCATTAGAGGTACTGGTGGAAATGGTCGTATTACAAGACGTGATGTAGAAGCTTATAAAACAAGTTTTGTTGCTGATAAGGTTGTTGAGACACCACCACAAGCAATGGCTCCAGGTCAATACGGTGAGGGCCTCGAAGGCATGCGTAAGATTATTGCCCAACGTATGATGAACAGCATTCAATCTTCTGCTCAAGTGACACTCCATCGTAAGGCTGATTTGACAGAGCTTCTTAAATTCCGTAAAGACCTTAAAGCTAAAGTACATACGCCACTTGAAAATGGTGAATTAGGTATCACAACCTTATTAACCAAAGCAGTTACCAAAGCCTTGAAAGATTTTCCAGCTTTGAATGCTTGGTATGGAGGTGGAATTCATCAGATTCAAGAAAATATTCATATTGGTATGGCAACAGCTTTGGATGATGGTTTGGTTGTTCCCGTTATTCGAGACGCAGATCGTATGACTTTAGCAGACCTTGGTCAAAGCATTAAGACTTTGGCTAATCAAGCTCGAAAAGGTACACTTCCATCTGACCTTTATAGTGGTTCTACTTTCTCAATTACTAATCTTGGTGGGCCAGGTGTAGAATACTTCACACCAATTCTAAATTTCCCAGAGGTGGCAATTCTTGGAGTAGGAGCAATCCAACAAGCTTTAGCATTTAATGAGGAGGGAGAAGTTGTTCAAAAAGACTATCTTCCATTGAGTCTGAGCTTTGACCATCAAGTCATCGATGGTCTCCCAGCCGCTGAATTTTTAGCACAAGTTATATCTTATCTTGAAGATCCTTATCTCCTTATTTTCTAGTGGAATGAAAGTTAAACAGTTGAAATTGTCAACTAATAGATAGACTTTAGGTTAAAAACTAAAGTCAGAGAAGACTAAATTAGTCTTCTCTTTTCGTTTTGCTAAGGGGGGGCTTTTTTTAAGTCAAGTGGGAATTTGTCTATCAATTTCCTAATTGCTTTTAATAACAATATACAAAACCCATTTGTGATTTTGCCTTTCTTCAATCTTTGAAAAGCCAATACTTGTTAATAACTGACTCAATTCAGAACTTGTTCCATAATCTGTCATATGATACTTAATTTTTTCTTTTTCGGAAGCAATAATCAGAGTAGAATGATTGGACATGACTCGATAGATTTCCTGAAAGCTTTGTTTTAAATCTTTCCAAAAAATATGGGTCTGAATGGCAAAGACAAGATCAAAATAATGATTTTGGTAGGGAAGGTTTTCGACATTTCCAACCATCAGCTGGATACTATCGTTTTCTATTGACTTTAAAAGCATCCGTTTAGCAGTTTGATAAGACTCCTTGGAAATATCAATGCCATGAATATCAAGATTTTTATCTAAAGCAAGTAGGTTTTTGATAGTGCTACCACCGCCATAACCGATTTCTAAAATCCGACTATTATCTGAAATGGTAGTCTGTTTGATTGCCCAAAGACTGAATTTCTTAAAATAGGACGACCAGATGTTGGTAATTAATCGCCCGACAAGACCACTAGGATTTCTAGACTGTTTTATAAGATATTGAATGAGCATGTTCCCTCCTTTTTTTTGCAAATAAAGTTTGAAATAGCGATAATTAAATTTCAAACTTTATTATAGAGAAAAGTAGTCAGAATAGCAAAAAAATGAAATATACAGGTATATATTTCAAACTTATGCTACAATTGGTAGTAACTGAGGTGTTCACATGAATCAATATCAAAAGACGACTGAGAAAAAGAAGCAAGCGATTATTCAAGCAGCTTTGCATCTATTCAAAGAAAAAGGTTTTAAGGAAACGAGTATAAAATCTATTGCAGAGGTAGCGGAAGTATCACCTGTTTCTATCTACAATTATTTTGGGAGCAAAGATAATTTGGTGGCACTCTGTGTTAATGACTTGTTTGAAGAAATAACCCAGCAAGCCGAGGATATTTTAAAAAGTAATCTAGCTTATAATACAAAATTAGACCAGGCTTTAGAACTATGTCAGGAGAAAATGAGTCAGCAAATCTCGGACTATTTTCAAGATAAAACGGTGAGAGATCCCGCTTTATCAAGTCTCCTAACGAAAGCGATAAGCGCAAAAAAACGGGATATTTATCGCACTTATATTAATCTCGGGAAAGAAGAGGGGCTGATTGCTAGAGACTTGTCAACAGAGCTTATTTTAAATGTCATGGAGGCTCTCAATAGTGTGGGAAATCAGTTAGCCCATAGTGATAATTTAGAAACAGACGTTAAGCAAATCCATCAGATCTTTTTGTACGGTATTTTAGGAAAAAAGAAATCATGATTTTCCTAATTCTATTATTGTTCACGGCTAGCAACCTCCCAACCCAATTAGTTGTATAATCTCATACAAGGGTGTAAAATCTACTATATAAAGATGCAGAGGAATTAGTAATGGAATTAAAAGATTTTACTGAAGAAGAACAAGAATAAATCAACCAAGGTTTGAGTACAGCTGATAATCCTTCTTGCCATGATACTTGCTAGTAGCAGTAGGGAGAATGGTAAATCCTAGACTGGCTTGATTTCCATTGCTTCATATAGTTATAAGGCTTGAGAGTAGTTCAATGACTGCTCTTTTTTTCTTTGTAAGACTCAAATGACCTTGCCCATCTTTTTAAGGCATGTTATACTAGATAGGTATTGTCAAAATTTTCTGACATTACAAATGGAAAGGAGGTGCTAATGCCTTTTAAGAAAACAAAACATCTTGTTTTTTCCCGCTACCTAAGCCTGCTCTGTTTGCTTCTATTTTTAGTAGTAGCATCAGTTTTTGTAGCAGTATCTTTAGGAGCGGTCACTATAGATATAGGTGATACTTATGGTGTCATCCTCAGTAAATTGGGACTTCCGATTGCCAGTCATAGCATAGCCAAGCCACTTGAAGCTATTATCTGGAATATGCGAGTTCCTAGGGTCCTCCTCGGATTAATGGTTGGTGCAGGCCTTTCTATGTCTGGGAGTGTCATGCAGTCAACCGTCAATAATCCTATTGCCGAGCCCTATATTTTGGGAATCTCGGCAGGTGCAACTTTTGGAGCAACCTCGGCCATTATTTTAGGTCTTAAAGCTGTAGTAGGTTTGGGTGCCTTTGTGGGGGCTATCCTAGCGACAGTTCTTGTTTTAATCATTGCCTCTATGCAGGGGAGAGTGACCACATCTGGTCTGATTTTATCTGGAACGGTTGTTAATGCCCTCTTTATTGCCTTTGCTAATTTTATAATCTCTATTGGAGCAACAGCAGACAGTGTTATGACCATTAAGTTTTGGACCATGGGTTCATTGACAGGAACATCTTGGTCAGATTTGTTGCTTCCAGCAGTAGTGGTTGGTTTGGCCTTTCTCTATTTCTCAACTCAGTATCGTGTCTTCAATGCCATGATGATGGGAGATGAAGCAGCTTTGACTTTAGGGATTCCACTTAAACTCTATTGGTATCTTTACATCGCCATCGTTGCGGTCATAACGGCCGTCTTGGTTGCTAGCTGTGGTATTATCGGCTTTGTCGGCTTGATCACCCCTCATATTGCCAGAAGTTTAGTTGGAACTAACTATCGTAAGCTTTTCCCAGTGGCAACTCTGCTAGGTTCCTTGTTTGTGGTTTGGGCAGATGTCTTGGCTAGAATCCTCGTTAAAAATGCGGAGCTACCTATCGGTATCTTTACAGCCTTGGTTGGCGCACCTTTCTTTATTTATATCGTGACTAAAAATCGCAGGAAGGTGGTTTAGATTTATGGATGTAAATTGTAAGGATATTCATTATTCAATTGGTGATAAAAAAATCCTAAACGGTGTCTCCCTAAAGGTTGAAGGTCAGCAATTCCAGACCATACTGGGACCCAATGGAAGTGGCAAGTCAACCTTGCTCAAAACTATTTACCGCCAGTTGAAGCCAGATAGCGGTCAGATTTTACTTGATGGAAGGTCCCTAGACCAAGTAAGTCTAAAGGAAACTGCCAAAGAAATGGCCGTTGTGACACAGTTCAACCCCCTTCACTTTGATTGTACGGTAGAAGAAATTGTCATGCTTGGCCGAACCCCTCATCTTTCCTTTTTTCAAAAAGAATCAGAGCGAGATTACTTGCTCGTCCAGGATGCCCTAGACAAGGTAGGCATGTCTGAAAAGAAGACACGCTATTATTCGTCCCTATCGGGTGGTGAAAAACAAAGAGTCATCCTAGCACGTGCCTTAGCTCAGGAACCCAAACTCCTTTTATTGGATGAGCCTACCAATCATTTGGATATTAAGTATCAGTTGGAGATGTTGGCCTTGGTCAAGGCATTGGGCATTAATGTCCTTGCAGTTCTTCATGATATTCAATTGGCCTGTCGCTTTTCAGATTATATATACCTAATGAAAGGAGGTGAGATTGTTGCCCAAGGTGTCCCAAGGGATGCCGTCACCCCACAATCCTTGCAGGCGGTTTATGATGTTCACAGTCGTATTACATGGACGGATGACCAGCAGGCAATGATTCAGTATTTATAAGCCTAGGAAAGGGAGGCCTTATGAACAAGAAAACGTTTCGTATCGCATTAATCGCTGCAGCAGTCCTTACATTGACAGCATGCAGTTCTACATATAAAAACAGCACATCATCGTCATCAGAAACAAAAGAAACGGTGAAAAAGACCAACTCAGAAACCCAGTATCCTTTGACCGTCAAAACTTATGACGATAAAGGAACTGAGTTAGAACAAGTCTTCAAAAAGGCACCAGAAAAGGTTATCACAAACAACCTTTCATCAACTGAAATCTTGATTGAGCTTGGTTTGAAAGACAAAATTGTCGGTATGCTTAACCCTGACAATGAAGTAACCGATAACTATAAGGATGACATAGCTTCAATCCCACAAATCGGTGATAAGAAGACGATTTCTCAAGAAGCCATCTTGGCTTACGGACCAGATGCTCTTATTGGTCGTAACATGATGTTCTCAGACAAGTCCATGGGAACAATCAGTACGTGGAACAGCAATGATATTCCTGTTTATACGCAAAAAGCCTCTGTCTCAACAATGAAACAAGATTTGAATAATATCATCGAAGATGTTAAAAATATTGGTGACATTTTCAACGTTCAAGACAAGGCAGATAAGTATGCGGGACAACTCCAAAAGCGTATCGACGCCGTTAAAAAGAAAAACAAGTCTTCTGACAAAGACTTGAAGAAGGCTCTGATCATGTGTGCCTACAACGATGAAACCTTTGGAACCTACAAATCAGCCCTTCAAGAAAGTATGCTCAATCAGCTTGGTTATACCAATGTTGCGACAGGAACATCAGATTTGACTCTGGAAAATCTCGTGTCCATGGAACCAGAATTGATTATCTATGTAACCAGTGACCGAAACAAAGCTATGGACAAGGACGCGACAGACAAGATGGAGAAGAACGCTGTTCTTGAAAATGTTCCAGCCGTTAAAAACAAGAAAATCATGACTATCTCTTATGACGAGCTTATGGATTACGGCCCATCTGTGATTGATTCTCTTGAAAAGGTTAATGACTTTGTTAATAAATAAAGACTTTGTCTGCCATGGCATTCGGGTTACGATTGCCCTTCCTGAGTCCTATGATTCCAAGAAGGCTTATCCAGCTGTTTTTCTGAACGATGGACAGCTTGATTATCTGGGAAAGCTTGCTGATTCTGTTATCTTGATTGGGCTTGAGCCCCAGAATCGCTTGGATGATTTTACACCTTGGCAGGCTCAGGCTCTGAGACCTGGTAGTCCTGATTTTGGTGGCAAATTAGCCAGCTATCATGACCATCTATTTGACCATATTTTCAAAAGTATCGCACAAGAGTTCCGACTGGATGAAAGTCGTATGGCTTATGGGGGCTACTCGCTGGGTGGTTTGGCAGCTATTTCCAGTCTTTATAGCAGTGATAAGATGTCTTTGATTTTCTCCATTTGTGGATCCTTTTGGTATCCAAATTTTGTAGATTACTGTAAAGCGCATCAGCTTATTAATAAGACCTGCTCGGTCTATTTATGTAACGGCTTGACAGAAGGGGCTCATCATAAGAATAGACTGGCCAAAGCTCCTAGTTATGCCAAAGAAGTCCATGAGTGCATCAAAAAACAGCGCTTGTCCACTTATTCAGAATTTGATCCCTATGGTCATCATGACAATCTCCAAGAAAGATATGATGCTTTTTCGGATTGGTTGATTGAGCAGTGGCAACTCTGAAATGGTGACTTTAGTGAGTATGAAAGAGATAACTTCAGTTTATGAGGTTATCTTTTTTTTAGCTCTAGTTCAAATAGCTGATTTTTGATGAGACAGTGTCTATGCTTTATGAATTTTGATTTAGTTTTTCATGACTTATCCCATCAGTCCCAATCAGTTGTATAATCTCATGCAAGGGTGTAAAATCTACTATATAAAGATAAAGAGGAATTAGTAATGGAATTAAAAGATTTTACAGAAAAAGAACAAGAACAAATCAACCAAGGTTTGAGTACAGCTGAGATTTCTGACAAGGAAGCTGCGAAAAAGTTGCTTGCTCTCGTACCGCAAGAATGGATTAAACGTATTCCTTTCTTTGTCCGAGGGCATGCGACGACTAAGACAGTAGAGCGTGTAGCCAAGCGATATCCTGAACTCTATGCTGTGGCTAAGCGCCAAGGGAACCTTCCTGAAAAAGAAGGAGAAGAGTTGCGTAAAATCATGACAGCTATTTTTGAAGAAAAAATGAACAAACACAAAATTAAGTAATGTTATATCAAAAGAGGTATAAGTCTGCAAACTTATACCTCTTTCTTATCTTTACTTCTTATTTGACTTGGATAGACTAATGGCAACCATTGTCGCACACAGGAAAAATGCAGCTAGCAAACCTTTTGTAGTGGTAGTCATAAAAGGTTTATCGAAGATGTAATAATTATATACAGAAAATCCGAGACCAACAAGAGTTACAATAATTGAAATAACAAATAGCGTCAACCATAATCGTCTTTGAGTCATCATCAACCTCCTGTTTGTATCCGTTTTCTTTCTGTAAATAGTATAACATAAAAAAACCTTAGCTAAATTCCAGAGATTGGTTTAGCTAAGGTATCTGATATTATTTTGTCAAGACAATGGTATCATTTAGACCAAGGTCATCATCTTCAATAGTCAACTGATTACCGTCGAGTTTATAGTGTTTGAGATCATCCCCAACCGTTAGACTTTGATTGTCAGGGTCAACAGTTACAGAATTGCTTTCCTTCTCGCCATCTGCATCAACCTCTTCCCAAGTTCCAGTATTTCCAGAGATGGTAAGAGTAATACTATCATTTTCATGAGTCCCTGTGTAGGTACCATCTAGCCCTTCAGTCTGTGTAGAAGCTGAAGATGAAGCCACACTTGAACTTTGTTGGGTGCTAGTAGAGCTAGAGCTATTAGATGTTTGAGTATTCTGGTTTGAGCAGGCTACTAAAAGACCAAGAACTGCCATAGAGGTAAGAGAAAGTGTGAGTTTTTTTGATAATGTCATAGGTTTATTTCCTTTCTTTGATAGCTTAAGTATAGCAAATGTTTACAAATAAAACAAGTAAAACCTTTTCTGAAAATAGATGCAACTATCCTTAGAAAAATGACTCCCAACGAGCAAGATCATCCTCTATTATCCCCATTTAAACTATGCTATACTGATAAAAAAGCTATTAAGGAAGTTCCCTAATGACAACAATTAATCCACGTCGCCAGTGCGAGCGACTTTGGGCAGCCAATAAGTACCTGGTGCTCAGCCATTCAAACAAGATTTACTTAGAAATCCGTAACTATCTCAAGAATGATGAGGTTAGTTTGAATCAGGTTCAGGCCTACATTGATCAAGCCCTGAATCTTCCTGAAAATCCTGGTCAAGTCGTCAATGCCTTTCAACATATCTGGGGTTATTTTAAGAAAAAAGCGACTGCCAGCGAAAAGGAAATGTTTATGGCCCAACTGGATAGCTATGCGGCAGGTCGAATTCCTCAGACGTGTTTGGTGAAATCCGTCAAAGAGCTACTCATCAAGTACCCTAATCGCTATCTGGAGGAGTCAACCTTAATTAATGGGGGTCCAAAATGAGACTGTGGCATCAAGAGCTCATTTCAAAACTACCCCGTCAGCAATTATTGGGGCAGCACCGAGAATGTTGCGCCCTTCGTGGTAAGGGATGGCAACGAAAACATGCTACGGTTAACTATGTTTTTGATTATTCACCCTATCGCTTGTTTAAATACCATGAGCTTATTATGCAAGAAATGACGGAACGTGGCTATCGTGTCAGCCCCGAGTGGTTAGACAAGGAGTATCGAGGCAAGCAGATGCCAGTCTACGATAAGCTTGAAGTGGAGAAGCTACCAGTCATCATTTACCCAGAGCATGATGTTGCCTATTTACAGGAATGTCTAGACAATCTCAAGCAAAAAGGAATAGTTATCTAAAGGAGGAAAACGATGCATTTATTTAAGTGGTTAGAACCTAAGAGGAAAGCAACAGAAGGCCTTGTCATGCGTATTTCGACAGCTGATCAGGTAGACTATGCGACGATTTCAGACCCAAGCGACAGTGATATCTGGGATGCCTTGGTGCAACTTCCAGTATCCTACGATAGTCTCTATCTCACTTATGGAGATAAAAGGTCAATGAGCTTTATCTTTGTTGAATACGAGGATGGCAAGTATCGCTTAGAGCACGACACACCTGAGCTAGGACTAGAGTTGACCAATGTTGCACGGGTGTCCCAACAAGTTGCCAAAGATATTCTTTTTCGCTTTTCTAAAGAGCACACAGTCACTTTGGACGACCATTGGAAGCAAGAGCAGGTAAGGTAGGCATATGGCATACCTTACCCCAGAAACCAGACGTAAGAGGCGAAAAGCCTTTTGCTTAATCATTGAAATCATTTGTCTGGTTCATTTTGCTATCATTGTCCCTCATGACCGGATATTTACTCCTGAAAAATGGGCTCATACTCCAGATTCCATGCGCCATAAACTCATGTGGAGTTTTCACCGCAAGTATCAGCTTGAGGGCATGACAAGAGAAGAAGTGGAGAAGCTCTTGGGCTTGGGCGATGATGTTCAAGGAAGTGTTGAGTACACACTGAAGGACGATTGGATTGGTGGCTGGCGTGTTTACCATATTGAGTTTAAGCAAGACCGTGTGATTCGTGCCAAAGAAACGTGGCAAGACTGGTAATAAGGGATTTTTTTTGCTCCCCCAAAAGTAGTATAATTAAGGTGTAAAGGTAATCGTTTTCAAAAGGTCAAGGCTGTATTTTGATTAGAAATGGAGGACAAACTCATGACCCTGTTTATATCTAAACTGATGAGTGGTATTCTGGAACTGCTCATAGTTTCTTTCATTCCTTTTATCACTTGGTTCATATGGAGTAGGAAAAAGACTGGTTTCTTTGACTGGATTGGTCTGAAGCCCATTCAACCCCAGCAGAAAGGGCGATTACTACTGACGGTTTTTGCCTCTACCTTACTTATGCTTTTTTTTTCGTTAGTGATCTTTAGTTGGTTTGACTTTAGCAAAACGGCCACAGCAGATTTTTCTGGAAAGGGAATTGGAGCCCTTCCTGCCATTCTCGCCTACGCTATCTTAGGAACTGCCTTGCCAGAAGAAATATTCTTTAGAGGTTTTCTTTTGAAAAGGTTGCAAGGTAAACTAGGATTTCCAGGGGCTAATCTGGTCCAGTCCCTATTATTTGGGCTCATCCATGCGCTTATGTTTATCCAACTAATTGGCTACCTAAAAGCTATGGCTATTTTGGTCTTTGTCAGTCTCATAGCTTTCGTTTTAGGTGTTATCAATGAGCAGAAAGCAAACGGCTCCATCCTTCCTAGTTTCCTTATCCATGCCTTGGCTAATACGACTGTCGGGCTACTTTTTGCTTTCTCACTCATTTAGATAAATATAGCAGGGAGTTATCATGGATGAATTAAAAGAAATTAAACTTAAAAATTATCAGTACTTAAATGAGGTCGCCATCAAGGGGCAGATGCTCTTCACTGGTTCCTCTCTCATGGAGCTTTTTCCCATTTGTGAAATTGCTAGGAGTAGAGGTATCGACGATATCATCTACAATCGAGGCATCAGTGGTTTGAATACGGATGAATTTCTCCAGCATATCCATCCCCTGCTTTTGGATTTGCAACCGGCCAAGGTTTTCATCAATATCGGTACCAATGATATGACCGAGGACCCTTATGGAGACCAGTGGTTCCACCATATGACGGCAAATATTAGACAAATTCTGGAGCAAACCCTAGCTATATTGCCACATACTAAGATTTACCTGATGGCTTTTTATCCAGCCAATCTTCATCTGCCTTGGCAGACCAAGGCTTCAATTCAGTGGATGAAACTGCGGACACCTGAAAATCTTGACCGTTGCAATGAGGCTCTTGAGGAAATCGCCAAAACCTATGGCTGCCACTTCATTAATTGTAATGCTGAGCTAGTCGATGATAGAAAAGAGCAGAAAGCAGAGCATACCTATGACGGCGTTCACCTATATGCCAATGCTTACTTAAAGGTCTATGAAGCTCTTGAAGGCTACCTCTTGGATTAAGAAAATATGAGAGAATTTCCAGTTCTTACTCGCTTTTTTCCCTTGATTACAGTACAATAGACGTCAAAAGTGAAAAATTGAAATGAGGTATCCCTATGTGGAAATGGTTTAAACGACTCATTGTCCTCGTCATTGTGCTCTTTTTTGCAGTGGTGGCTTTACTTATTCCGGACAAGATCGACAGTCAAGACCAATTAAAAAATGTATCAACACAAACATCTCTTGTTGATTTAGCCCAGGCTGGTATTGATGGGGCATCCCTATCATCAGGTGGCATTTCAACCGAGATTAACCTTGATAGTAATCAGTTTCGTCAAATCCTTAAAGCAAGCATTGATGATTCTAATGACGAGACCTTGCAAAACAGTACCGTAGAGTTGAATGATTCCTATCTAACAGCTAAGGTTCCCGTATCTCTTGGACCTATCGATTCAACATTTAGCCTTGATTTTACGGTCAGCACTAACAAGGAAGTCATCCTACTAGATTTGGCAGGTGCCCACCTGGGTCGCCTTCCAGTTCCAAAATCACTGGTTCTGCCTTACCTCAAGAAGAGCATTGCCCAGTCTAGCAGTGGTGTTCGCATGGTTAACAACCAGATTCAGCTTAAGCTCCCTGACATCGGCTACGAGATTGACCAAGCCTCAGTTACCAACGGTAAGATGAAGGTGAAACTTAACATTCCCATGTCCTTGCCAACAAGTTGGTAATTTAAGCGGAATTTATCAATCAAAGAAATTTTAAAGCAAGTCCATATGTCTGGACTTGTTTTTTGATGTCTTCAATTCTAAACTAAGAAAGTTTAAAAATTCTTGAAATAATATCTTTAAATTCCTCAATCACCTAGAAAATGGGCTTTTCATGTGCTATCATAAGATTGTAAAATTGATAAGCGTCTGACACTCATTGAAAAAGAGTTATTTCACTGAGTTAAAGAGTTTTAGGATAGTAGTTAGGAGGAAAAAATGGACGCTTTAAAATATATCACACCAAAATTTTTCACCACCATCAGGAATTATTCTAAGGGTCAGTTTCTTAAGGACTTAATCGCAGGAGTCATCGTGGCTATCATTGCTCTCCCCTTGTCGATTGCCCTTGCCATTGCCTCTGGTGTCAATCCCGAACAAGGTCTTTACACAGCAGTAGTTGCAGGCTTTTTTATTTCTTTTTTGGGAGGTAGTCGGGTTCAGATTGGTGGACCGACTGCAGCCTTCGTTGTCATTATCTATGGCATCATTGCCCAGTATGGTATGACTGGTTTGACCCTTGCTACGCTTATGGCGGGGCTCATGCTTATTGCTATGGGCCTCCTGCGTTTCGGTGACTTGATTAAGTTCATTCCAAAAACCATCACACTCGGTTTTACCTTGGGGATAGCTGTTGGGATTGTGGCTGGACAGGTTAAAGATTTCCTGGGCCTTGAGATGAAGTCGGTACCAGCTGAGTTCTTAGAAAAACTCCTAGCTTATGGGAAGCATCTTTCAAGCATTAGTTGGCCGACACTTGCAATTGGTATCTTGGCCCTAGTCATTCAAATCTTTTGGCCACGTCTTTCTCAGAAAATTCCAGGATCCCTGGTTGCCATCCTTGTAACCACAGCCATTGTAGCTTTTGGTCATCTTCCAGTCAAAACCATCGGTGACCTTTACACCATCAAAGCAGGACTTCCGAGTTTCACAGTTCCTGACCTATCATTTTCTTTGATTCGTCAAATGATTTCGCCAGCCTTCACCATTGCCATACTAGCAGCCATCGAATCCCTACTATCTTGCGTTGTTTCAGACGGGATGATTGGTGGTAATCATCGCTCTAATGCGGAATTGATTGGCCAAGGTGTTGGGAATATCATGTCAGCCCTCTTTGGCGGTATTCCTGCAACAGGTGCCATCGCCCGTACCGCAGCCAATGTCAAAAATGGAGGACGGACACCAGTAGCGGGGATGGTTCATGCCCTTACCTTGCTTCTGATTTTACTCTTTCTCATGCCTTATGCCTCATTGATTCCTATGACCTGTTTGGCCTCAATCCTTATGATTGGCGGTTATAACATAAGCGGTTGGCGTACTGTCGTTCGTATGATTCAACGTGCGCCTAAGAGTGACGTAGCAGTCCTTATAGTAACCTTTATCTTAACTGTGTTCTTTGACCTAGTGCTTGCCATTGAATTCGGGATGGTACTGGCAGCCTTCCTCTTCCTCAAACGGATGTCGGACGTGGCCCAAGTCCGTCAGTGGGTGGACAAGGGGAATCTAGAAGATCCTATATTGTCTGAGGACAGCGACTTGAAACAAGTCCCTAAAAATGCAGTCGTATATGAAATCTTCGGTGCCCTCTTCTTTGGTGCAGCCAATAATTTCTTGAATGTGATCAATGACGATGGTAAGAATGTCCTCATCCTACGCATGCGCAACGTTCCAGCCATGGATATCTCAGGTCTGGATGCCCTGGAGGAAACGCTTGCTATCTGTCAAAAACGAGGCATGACCTTGCTTCTTTCTCACGTTAACCCCCAACCCTACCGAGTTCTCGAAAAATCAGGCTTCATCCAGACTATCGGTCCCGATAATATCTGCGACTCGACGGACCAAGCCCTTGAAAAAGCAGAAGCCCTAGCAAAAGAAGCCTAGATAAATCCATTTAGCACAAGAAGAAAAAGCCAGTTCAACTGAACTTGGCTTTTTAAAATACGCGATAAACATAAGGATTGTCAGGCTGATTAACCTCTTTAATCTCAGTCAAATTAAGGATAGGGAGGCTCTGTTTAAGATTTTGATAATAATCCACAGTGATGGTACCAGTGACTGTTACCCAGGTATTATCCTTAAAGGTTTGGTCGCTTCCTGTCGTTGCTAGTCCGTAAACGCCTGAGTCGGCGATACAGTGGATAATACCGAAACGGAAGATGAATTGATAGCCCTCGGTCTGTGGGTCATTGTAAACAAAGCCGGTATAGGTGACCTTCTTGCCCACGAAATCGTTAGGATAGAGGTAGATGAGCTCCATGACTTCCATGTAATTTTCCGTGGTAATCTGGATGGTCTCACGTCCCTTGTACTTGGCTAGCTCCTTGGTCATTTCCTTCTCATAAGCTGAGGAGGTGAAGTAGGAGCTGGTATCCGGCTTCAAGTACTGGATGGTCGTTCCCTCTTGGTCGGCCTGGTTAGGATCGCTTCCTGCCGCCAGTGGAAAATGATAACCTTTAGCTGATACAGTATTGGCATCCAGGGTCACCGTTGGCACCAAGAGCCCAGTGAGAACTGGAAAGGCCAAGAGGACGATGCTGGCTACCTTGGCCACTCGACCTGACAAATGCGAGTGAACCTTCATTTGCTTCATCCAAACGATGAGTTGAACCACAGCGAGGATGAAGGAAAGCACCATAGAAATGTAGGCCAGGTAGGAGTAGTGGATATTAATATACTGGTTGAGCTTGCCAGAAACTTGCAAGTACATGACGAGCTCAAAATAACCAGATAAGATGAGAAAACGTAACATTAAATCACCCCCAATACCAAACAGTAAATGATTGTCACTAGACTTGCAGTTCCTACGAAGAGACCAACAAAGCGAGTCTTAAACTGGTGTTTCATCATGATCAAGTTCTTAATATCAACCATTGGACCGATGATGAGAAAGGCCACCGTTGGAGCCACTCCAAAACTAGAGAGCAGGGAAGCCCCGATAAAGGCATCTGCCTCAGAACAAAGTGAGAGGATAAAGGCCAGTAGCATCATGATGAGGATGGCTGTCACCGAATTATGACCGATGGTCGTTAGGATTCGGGTAGGTAGGTAGGTCTGCATACTTGCGGCCACTAGGCTCCCGAAAATCAGGTAACGCCCAGTGTCGAAAAATTCATCCACCGCATGAACCAAGGCTTGAAAGATTTTCTTACTAGCCGATAGACCACTATAATCATGAACATGACTAGCCTTACGCTTGTCCTTGAGAATCTGGTCATCCACTACAAAGCCGAGCAGAATTCCTAAAATCATGGCAATCAAGAAAGCTCCAAGAAAACGTAAAATCACGTAGTACCAAGAGTTCCCAAAGGCCGTATAGGTCGCAAAGAGAACGACTGGATTGATGATAGGAGCTGTTGCCATGAAAGGAATAGCCGTGTAGCTAGGCACTTTTTTCTCTAAAAAGCGCGTGATAATGGGAACAATCCCACATTCACAAGAAGGGAAAATAAAACCGATTAGGGTTCCAAAGAGAATAGCCAGGACCTTGTTTTTCGGCAGGAAGTTTTGGACCTTTTCAGGAGTCACGAAGATTTCGATAAAGCCAGATAGGATACTTCCCAGTAAAACAAAGGGCAGGGCTTCGATAATAATAGATAGAAAAACTGCCAGAAGCTGCAAAACGCTATCTGGTAGTTGATGAAAAATAGCCATAACTATTATTTCTTCTTATCTTCTTGAAGACGTTTGTCCTTCTTAGGATCAGTTCCCGCCTTCTCAAAATCAGGGATAGCCGCAAAAGATGCCATCATGCTTTCAAGTTCATTTGTTTTTTTCTGAATAACCGCCATAAAAAGCCTCCGAGTTAATTAAGATACTAAGGGCGCAATTTCTGACAGAAAATTAGGGCATCAGACGAAGAAGCTCAGCTTCTAGGAGGATGCATCTATTTTCCGAAAGAAGTAGCCCGAGTTCAGTTGCAATAAGATACTAAGGGCGTCATTTCTGACAGAAATACCCTTAACAATAGGTTTACCTTCTTATTATACTACCTCTTGCTCAAAATTTCTCGCTTCAGCTACAAGGTTTTCTACCCAAGCCTAACCCCTATCGTGGTATAATAGAGCTTATGGAAAATCGAAATTTAGAGATATTGGCTCAGGAATTGAGCCTAAAAAAACAACAAGTTGAAACTGTTTTGGAATTGACCGCAGAAGGTAATACCATTCCCTTCATTGCCCGTTACCGTAAGGAAAAAACAGGTAATCTGGATGAGACGCAAATCAAGGCTATCATTGATATGGATAAGTCTTTGACAGCCCTCCAAGACCGAAAGGAAACGGTTTTGTCTAAGATTGAGGCTCAGGGCAAATTGACTGACCAACTCAAGGCAGCCATTGAAGCGGCTGAAAAGTTGGCAGACGTGGAGGAACTCTACCTTCCTTATAAGGAAAAACGCCGTACTAAAGCGACTATTGCCCGTGAAGCAGGTCTCTTTCCACTGGCTCGTTTTATCTTGCAAAATAGTCCAAACCTCAAAGAAGAAGCTGAAAAGCTGACATCCGAAGCCTTCCCAACAGCTGATAAGGCACTTGCGGGTGCTGTGGATATTTTGGTTGAAGCCTTTTCTGAGGACAATAGCTTGCGTTCTTGGACCTACAACGAAATCTGGAACAACAGTGACATCTCTTCGACCCTAAAGGATCAATCTCTGGATGAAAAAGAAACCTTCAAGATTTACTATGATTTTGCGGATAAGGTGTCTAAACTCCAAGGTTACCGTACTTTGGCTCTTAACCGTGGTGAGAAACTAGGCGTTATCAAGGTAGCTTTTAAGCACAATCTTGAGAAAATGCACCGTTTTTACAGTGCCCGTTTCAAACAAAAAAATGATTATATCGAGGAAGTCATCAACCAATCTCTCAAGAAGAAAATCATTCCAGCTATGGAGCGTCGTATCCGTAGCGAGTTGACTGAAGCAGCAGAAGATGGAGCCATTAATCTTTTCTCTCAAAATCTTCGAAGTCTTCTCCTAGTCTCACCACTTAAAGGTAAGATGGTACTTGGATTTGACCCAGCCTTTCGTACAGGGGCTAAGTTGGCCGTGGTGGACCAAACAGGGAAACTTATTACAACTCAGGTCATCTATCCAGTTGCTCCAGCCAGTCAAGCGAAGATTGCCCAAGCTAAGAAAGACTTGGCTGACCTCATCAAAGAGCATGCCATTGAGATTATTGCTATCGGAAATGGAACAGCCAGTCGTGAAAGTGAAGCCTTTGTGGCAGAAGTCCTCAAAGATTTCCCAGAGACCTCTTATGTTATTGTCAATGAAAGTGGTGCCTCGGTCTACTCTGCTTCAGAGTTGGCCCGTCATGAGTTCCCAGACTTGACGGTCGAAAAACGCTCTGCCATTTCTATTGCCCGTCGTCTTCAAGACCCTCTGGCTGAATTGGTAAAGATTGACCCTAAATCAATCGGAGTAGGCCAATACCAGCATGATGTTAGCCAGAAGAAACTCTCTGAAAATCTTGATTTCGTTGTTGATACCGTGGTTAACCAGGTTGGTGTCAATGTCAATACGGCAAGTAGTACCCTCTTGTCACATGTCTCAGGTCTCAACAAGACTATCTCTGAAAATATTGTTGCCTACCGTGAGGAAAATGGGGAGATTACATCACGTGCTGAAATCAAGAAGGTCCCACGTCTTGGTGCCAAAGCCTTTGAACAAGCCGCCGGTTTCCTCCGTATTCCAAACGCTAAAAATATTTTGGATAATACGGGAGTCCACCCAGAGTCTTATCCAGCGGTGAAAGCTCTCTTCAAGCAGTTAGACATCACAGATTTGGACGACTCTGCTAAGGCAAAATTGAAGGCTCTTAATCTTAAAGACACAGCAGAAGAGCTAGGGCTTGGTCAGGAAACCCTTAAAGATATCATTGCTGACCTTTTGAAACCAGGTCGAGACTTGCGTGATGATTTTGAAGCACCGGTACTTCGCCAGGATGTTCTTGAGCTCAAAGACTTGTCGGTGGGGCAAAAACTTGAAGGAACAGTCCGTAATGTTGTGGACTTTGGTGCCTTTGTGGATATCGGTGTCCATGAGGATGGTCTTATCCACATCTCTGAGATGAGTAAGAGTTTCGTCAACCATCCAAGCCAGGTAGTTTCTGTTGGAGATCTGGTTACCGTATGGGTGTCAAAAATTGACTTAGAACACGAAAAGCTTAATCTTTCCTTGGTGAATCCACGTGAATCTAACTGATTATGTTAAGACTGTTTCTATCGAAGACTTCGGTTGGGAATTTAAGCATCAAGCCTTGTGGAACAAGCGCCTACGGACCACTGGAGGTCGTTTCTTTCCCAAGGATGGACACTTAGATTTCAATCCAAAACTCTATGAAGAACATGGTCTTGAGACCTTTCGGAAAATTGTCCGTCATGAACTCTGTCACTACCACCTTTATTTTCAAGGAAAGGGCTACAAACATGGGGATAGAGATTTCAAGGACCTACTAGCTGGGGTAGATGGCCTAAGGTATGCCCCAAAAATGCTAAACCAGGAAGAAAATGACTTCCTCTATCAGTGCCAATCTTGTGGTCACACTTACCGTCGCAAACGCCGTGTCAATACACAGAAATTTGGTTGCGGTTTGTGCCGAGGCAAGCTCATTTTTCTAAATCAGTCCTAGGGCTGATTTTTTTAGTCTAAAAAAATCATATAATTAAATCAACGAAATGATAGGAGAAGAAGACCATGCCAAATCGTTTTTATAAGATACGAAAAAATAGACTCGTCGCCGGTGTTGTTGCAGGTTTGGCAGATAAGTTTGGCTGGAATCTAACTTTGGCTCGTATCTTAGCTATTATTCTCATGATTTCAACGCAGTTTGGAATCTTCTTATACTTGGTTTTAGCCCTTCTCCTTCCTTACAAAGAGGATATTTATCCCGAAATAAAACTTAAGGATGGAAGAAAACGTAAAAACGCTGAACCTGTAAAAGACGAGTGGAACTGGTGAGTAAACGATAACAGAAAAGATCTATGATTGGATTTAGTGCTAGTCATGGGTCTTTTTTACTTTGAGAACCGCATTGAAAACCTTTTTATGTTACAATGAAATTAGTAAATAATCGGAGGAAATAACATGACAGTAACCGTTAAAATGTTGGTTGACAGGCTTAAACTCAAGGTTGTCTATGGGAATAAGGAGCTTTTGGAAAAAGAGATAACAACGGCTGATATCTCTCGTCCTGGTTTAGAAATGACGGGTTATTTTGACTTTTATTCACCGGAACGACTTCAATTGGTTGGGATGAAGGAGTGGTCCTATCTTAAAACCATGACTGACTATAACCGTTATTCTGTTCTTACTAATATGTTTAAAGCGGAAACTCCAGCTGTTATCGTGTCACGTTGTCTTGAGATTCCGGAAGAGATGCTTCGAGCTGCTAAGGAAAATGGTGTAGCAGTTCTTCAAGGACGAAACAGCACATCGTCACTTTCAGGTGACATGTCTTGGTATATCAACTCTCAATTAGCTGAACGTACTAGTGTCCATGGTGTTTTGGTAGATATCTACGGGATGGGTGTTCTTATTCAAGGAGACTCTGGTATCGGTAAGAGTGAGACAGCGCTCGAGTTGGTGAAACGTGGCCACCGTCTAGTTGCTGATGACCGTGTAGATGTCTATGCTAAGGATGAGGAAACCCTCTGGGGGGAACCTGCAGAAATTCTTCGCCATCTCCTTGAAATCCGTGGGGTTGGTATCATTGACGTTATGAGCCTTTACGGAGCTAGTGCCGTCCGTAATTCATCTCAAGTTCAGTTGTCCATATATCTTGAGAATTATGAAAATGGCAAGATCTTTGACCGTCTTGGAAATGGCAATGAAGAGATTGTATTGCAGGGCGTCAAGATTCCACGTGTCCGCATTCCTGTTAAGACAGGACGTAACGTGTCAGTCGTTATCGAAGCTGCAGCAATGAACTATCGTGCCAAGCAAATGGGATTTGATGCAACAAAAACCTTTGAGGACCGTTTGACCAACCTCATTAGTAAGAATGGTGAAGACTAATGTTAGCTACTATTGATCCAATCGCTCTAAGACTTGGTCCAATCAGTATTCATTGGTATGCCATCTGTATTGTCTCTGGTCTTTTACTTGCAGTTTATCTGGCTCAGCGTTGGGCTCCTGAAAAGGGGATTGACCCTGAGCATATCTTAGACTTTATTCTCTTAGCCTTTCCTATAGCCATTGTTGGTGCGAGACTTTACTATGTCATTTTCCAGTGGTCCTATTACAGCCAAAATCCATCGGAAATTTTTGCGATTTGGAATGGTGGAATTGCCATCTATGGTGGCTTGATTGCTGGTGCAGCTGTCCTTTATTGGTTCGCCAAACGTCATGCTATAGCCGTTTTAGATTTTCTAGATATTGCGGCCCCTGGGGTCATGATAGCTCAGAGTATTGGTCGCTGGGGAAATTTTGTCAATCAAGAGGCCTACGGAAAAGCAGTTAGTCATCTCAATTATCTTCCAGAAGTTATCCGTCAGCAGATGTTTATTGATGGAAGCTACCGTGTACCTACCTTCCTTTATGAAAGCCTGTGGAATCTAGTTGGTTTTAGCATTATTCTGGGACTACGACGTTTTAATAAGGGATTGCGACAGGGAGATGTGACTTCATTTTACCTTATCTGGTATGGCCTTGGACGCTTTGTCATTGAAGGCATGCGTACGGATAGTCTCATGTTTGCTGGCTTGCGTATCTCACAATGGGTCAGTATTTCCATCATTATCTTTGGAGCTACCCTCTTATATTTCCGTAAACAACGTCCAAAAGCAGATTATAAAATGAAAAGCTAGTCATATTGCTCAGACTTTGTTATAATGAAATGAAAATTATAATAACAAAGGTCATATGAAGCAGGAGTCAAACATTCAGTTTCTTTGTATTAACCTTTTAAGTAGGTCAAAGGAGTCTTAAACTATGGCAGAAATTGCATTTCTTATTATCGCAATCGCACTTGCTGCGTTCCTAATCGCATTAATCCCAACTCTACTTCGCACACGTCATGTTGTCAAAGAAGTTGAAGAAACAGTTGCTGTTCTTCGTACAGATATTAACGTAACACTTCACCAAACAAATGAAATTTTGGCTAAGGCTAACGTCTTGGTTGAAGATGTTAATGAAAAAGTTCAAACTATTGATCCTCTCTTTGTAGCAGTAGCTGAGCTTTCAGAAAGTGTTTCTGACTTGAATACCGAAGCTCGTTACCTCGGTGCTAAGGCAAGTGCAGCAGGAGCAAGCGTCGGTAAAGCAGGCTCAGCCTTTGCTATCGGTAAGGTTGCTTCAAAACTATTTGGTAAAAAAGACAAGAAAAAATAAGGAGGTCTTTTCATGAGTAAATTTCTAAACACCCTAATTATTGGTGCAGCTTCTGGAGCTGCAGCAGCATATTTCTTCACAACTGAAAAAGGTAAAGCAGTTAAAGCACGTATTGATGAAGAAATCGCTTCATTCAAAGAAGATCCTAAAGCTTACCAAAATCAAGTGGTGGAAAAAGCTAGCGACTATAAAGAATTGGCAGTCGATACTTTCCAAGAATATAAAACAAAATTTGAAAATGGCGATATCACTGCAGATGATTTGACAAAAGCCGTTCAAGAAAAAACGGCTCAAGTTGCCGACTTTGCAAAAGAGAGCTTTGAACTCATCAAGGAAAAAACAGCTCAAGTAACAACTGAGCAAGCTAATGTTGAAGCAGAAACAAAAGCTATCGTTGATGATATCGTCATTGATATCAAAGATATCTCTGAAGAAGCAGCAGAAGCAAACTAAAAAAGAAAGCCCATTGGGCTTTTTTTAGAACGAAAAAAACGTTGACTCCTTAGTCAGCGTTTTTTTGCTTTAAGATATTCGATTAGGACATAAATGCCTAACTGACCAATGACGCTAATGGTAATTGCCCAGAAGAAGGCCCAGAAGGTAGCCACCTGTGCTACCAAGAAAAGGAAGGCAACTAGGACTGTTGAAACACAGAAGCTTGAGATACGTCCAAAGAAAATCATATCTTGTAGCTTAATACTATTGCTATTTAGACCTTGATAGTCTTGATAATTAGATGTTTGACGACGTTCAATCTCTAGATCTTCGATGTGATCAAATTGACGGTGTAAGTTGTCAGCCATGTCTGCCTCCTTTCTATATAAAATATCTAAATCACTGTTTCGTGTAGGATAAAATACTGAGTCAGTATTTCACTATTTAGAATCTCATTTATAATACCATAAATATATTATATTGCAAAGCTTTTTGTGATTTTTGTCAAAAATCTAGTATTTAAATACTATTTTAAAATATCTAAATACGTTATATAAGGCCTAAAAGTTCTAAAAAAATCAATCAATTTGTGCTATAATGTGAGTTATGGAAAAAATAGTGATTACAGCGACTGCTGAGAGCTACGAGCAGGCACGTGAGCTCCTAGAACTTGGCGTAGATCGTATTTACATCGGCGAAAAAGCTTTTGGCCTTCGTTTGCCCAAGCCTTTTTCATTCGCAGAAATGCGAAAGATTGCAGAGCTGGTACATGAGTCAGGAAAAGAATTAACTGTTGCAGTTAACGCCCTCATGCACCAAGGTATGATGGATGCTCTTCCAGACTACCTTGATTTTCTTGAAGAAATCAAGGCAGATTATATCACGGTTGGTGATGCAGGAGTTTTCTACATCTGTAACCGTGACAAACGTCCCTTCAAAATGATTTATGATGCTTCAACCATGGTAACCTCTAGCCGTCAGATTAATTTCTGGGGCAAACAGGCAGGAGCATCTGAAGCTGTTTTGGCCCGTGAGATTCCATCTGCGGAACTCTTCATCATGGCTGAAAATCTTCAAATTCCAGCTGAGGTTTTGGTTTACGGTGCAAGTATCATTCACCACTCAAAACGACCACTTCTTCAAAACTACTACAACTTTATCAAAACGGATGAAGCTGTTACCAAGGAACGTGACCTCTTCCTTTCTGAGCCTGGAGACCCAGATTCTCACTACTCAGTTTATGAGGATATGCACGGAACACATATCTTTGCCAATAATGACTTGGATATGATGACTAAGCTTTCAGAACTCGTTGATCATGGTTTTGACCACTGGAAGTTGGACGGTGTTTATTGCCCTGGTGAAAACTTTGTAAAAATTACCGAGTATTTTGTGAAGGCTCGTGACCTCATCGAGGCTGGAGAATTTTCACAAGATCAAGCCTTTCTTTTTGATGAGGCTATTTACAAATTACACCCAGCCAACCGTGGCTTGGACACAGGTTTCTATGATTATGAACCTGACCGTGTAAAATAAAATTACGTCCTCCTTCGTTTGTGAGTTTTCCATTTTCAGGGAATGAAGGAGCTATACTAAAAACTAAAATCGACAATCTTGCAAATTGGAGAAATTATGACTACAACTAAAAAACGCCCAGAGGTACTGGTACCTGCTGGTACTTTGGAAAAATTGAAAGTCGCTGTAAATTACGGCGCAGATGCTGTTTTCGTTGGTGGACAAGCCTATGGTTTGCGTAGCCGTGCCGGAAACTTTACTATGGATGAACTTCGTGAAGGTATCGAATACGCTCACGCTCGTGGCGTTGATGTGCACGTTGCTTCGAACATGGTTACCCATGAAGGAAATGAAAAAGGTGCAGGTGAATGGTTCCGTGAATTGCGTGATATGGGACTCGATGCCGTTATCGTATCTGACCCAGCCTTGATTGAAATTTGTTCAACCTATGCTCCAGGGCTTAACATCCACTTGTCAACGCAAGCATCTGCGACAAACGTTGAAACCTTCCATTTTTGGAAAGAGTATGGCTTGACTCGTGTTGTTTTAGCACGTGAGGTTACTATGGAAGAATTGGCTGAAATCCGTAAACGTACGGACCTTGAAATTGAGGCTTTTGTCCATGGTGCTATGTGTATCTCATACTCAGGTCGCTGTACCCTTTCTAACCACATGTCAGATCGTGATGCCAACCGTGGTGGTTGCTCACAGTCATGCCGTTGGAAATATGACCTTTACGACATGCCTTTTGGTCAAGAGCGTAAGAGTATTCACGGTGAAGTTCCTGAAGAATACTCAATGTCAGCCGTTGACATGTGTATGATTGAAAATATTCCAGACCTTATCGATAATGGTGTTGATAGCCTGAAAATTGAAGGCCGTATGAAATCTGTCCATTACGTATCGACAGTTGCCAACTGTTACAAGGCAGCATGTGACGCTTACATGGAAAGTGCAGAAGCCTTTTATGCCATCAAAGATGATTTGATTGATGAGCTCTGGAAGGTAGCCCAACGTGAATTGGCAACAGGTTTCTACTACAAGACACCAACAGAAAACGAGCAACTCTTTGGTGCTCGTCGTAAGATTCCACAATACAAATTTGTTGGTGAAGTCGTTGACTTTGACCCAGCAACTATGACAGCTACAATCCGTCAACGTAACGTTATCCTCGAAGGTGATCACGTTGAATTCTACGGACCAGGCTTCCGTCATTTTGAGTGTGACATCAAAGACCTTCACGATTCAAATGGTAATAAGATTGACCGTGCACCAAACCCAATGGAACTTCTTACTATTACTGTGCCACAAGAAGTTAAACCTGGTGATATGATTCGTTCAACCAAAGAAGGTTTGATTAACCTCTACCAAAAAGACGGCTCAAGTAAAACTGTTCGTGCCTAATGACGAGAAAAATATATGGTCTCTTGGTAGATAGTGAGAGCAGGTGTCAGCATTATCACACAGAGCTCGATATTATTGCCCTAAAATGCTTCGAGTGTCAAAAATATTATGCTTGTTATCAGTGTCATGATAGCTTAGAGGATCACAACTTTCGAGCTTATCCTTGTGAGCTCAAGCAGGACAAGGTCCTTATCTGTGGCGTTTGTCAGCATGAGATGACGATTGAGGAGTACCAAGAGGTAGAAATTTGTTCCAATTGTCACAGTGCTTTCAACCCAGCTTGTTCAAAGCATTATGATATTTATTTTGTAAACTAAAAAAGATTGAAGATTCTGTTCGTAGGAACAAAGTCTTCAATCTTTTTTTAGTTAAAGTAACTATGATTTTTAAGGGCTTTTAAAACTGGCTTAGTCACCAAAGCGACGATGAGTCCTTTTAAAAGGTCAGGGATGATGAAGGGGGTTAAACCAACAGCCACAGCTGCAGACCACTCCATCTTTCCAAGAAAGTGCAGGCTAAGGATTCCACCGACAAAGACAAGTGCATCTCCCAAAACAAAAGCTAAAAAGATTTTCCAAATAGGAGTCTTAGCATGAGTCAGTGCAGATGTGACAAGAGCAAAAAATGGATAGGCAAGCAGATAGCCAGCTGAAGGGCCAAAGAAGGCTTGAAGCCCACCGCCACCTCCTGCAAAAACTGGTAAACCAATTGCTCCTAGTATAAGGTAGAGGGTAGCAGCAAGAGTAGCCTCTCTTGGTTTAAGGATAGCAGCAACTAGTCCTACAGCAAAAGTCTGGAGCGTAATGGGAACTGCCCCAATCGGAATGATGATTTGAGCCAGTGCAGCAATGATGGCAGCACCAAAGGCTGGAAGAATTAGGGACAATGTACGATTTTGTGTCATTTTTTAGTTAACCTTTCCTAAAATAATAGTTAACTTATTATAACAAGCGTTTTTATATTAGTCAATCTAATAATAAAACGAGGTTAACAAATAAACTTAACCTCGTTGTGATATGATTTTTAGACGTGTGATTTCATTGAGTTCAATCATACTAATAACTTTGTTCTGCTCGATAAAGATAGCTTGCCGCTGGCTGTCATAGCGATTGATGTAGCCCTTATAGGTCTTCTGATTAGATGTCAGCATGACCATTTGTTTATTATCAATAGCATGATAGATATCGTTAATAAGCTGATTTTGCATCAGGTGGACAGGTTTGCTGTGACCTGTTTCCACAAACTGATGAAGCTGATGCTTTACCGCTTCTAAAAAGTTTATCATGGTCATTTCCCTCGTTTCTTGATAAAATAATTATAGCATGAAAGGTGAAATTTTGTGGATAACTTTTTTCCAAATCCTGAAATTTTCACAGAAAAAACGAATAAAGTGAGTGGAGGTAAGCAAATGGCAGAATTTTCATTTGAAATTGAAGAAAAACTCTTGGTCTTGTCTGAGAATGATAAGGGGTGGACTAAGGAGCTTAATCGTGTGAGCTATAACGGGGCACCAGCCAAGTACGATATCCGCACGTGGAGCCCAGACCACACCAAGATGGGCAAGGGAATTACCCTTAGCAACGAAGAATTCCAAGTTCTCGTTGACGCTTTCAAAAACTAAAACAAGGTCAGCATGGTGCTGGCCTTGTTTTTTTGTCTCACGAAAACCACTAGCTGTGCTAGTGGTTCCGAAAAGCTTTTAGCGATG
>ENA-OWLZ01000029-OWLZ01000029.1-metagenome-genome-assembly--contig:-NODE-29-length-35887-cov-11.451691_pt1 | contig 35887 bp, 42 predicted proteins | sample MGYA00245341_ERZ651117 | MGnify/ENA primary metagenome ERZ651117 (study PRJEB26857, sample SAMEA4031763) | metagenome | biome: human; feature: oral; material: saliva | place: Philippines | collected 2014... | reverse complement strand
GTTAATGATCGCATTCCTTACAACGCAGAAATGCTGGCAAGTGTAACAGGGCATCAAGTAGGAACAGTTAAACAAGCACTATCAATCTTCAAAGACTTAGGACTTATCGATGTGCTAGAAAATGGTGCAATCTACATGTTAGATATTCAAAACTTCATTGGTAGAGGTAGTAGTGAGGCTGACAGAAAAAGAGAATATCGACAACGAATAGAAAATGATAGGACAAATGTCCAGACAAAAGTCCAACAAATTTCCGAGAAATCTCCACCAGAGATAGAGATAGAGATAGAGAAAGATATAGAGATAGAGAAAGAGATACATAGTAGTGCAAAAAGCACTACAACAAAACGCAAGCGTTTTGAAAAACCTACTCTATCTGAAATTAAAGCGTACTGCATTGAAAGAAATAACAATGTAGATGCACAACATTTTTTTGACCACTACGAAAGCAATGGCTGGAAAGTAGGCAAAAACTCTATGAAGAACTGGCAAGCAGCCGTTAGGACTTGGGAGCGTAGCGAATACAGAAAGCCTAAAAAGAATAGCAAGGAAGATGCAATCAACGTAGTTAATAACTTGATGAATAAGTTAGGGGGTGTAGATACTGAACAACCAACAACAGACCTTGAAAGCACTATCGATGTTACAGATAGCGTGGTCTACTGATATGTCAGAGCAACGAATGATGTTATATGTAACAAAGTTATCTAACGTAAACCCAGTTACGTTAGAACAGGCAATTAGCAATTTGATTGATAGATGTAAATTCTTACCAACGATTGCAGAAATTAGAGAGGAATGTTCCGCATTAAGTGCCTTTGTAAATGCACATGAGGAACTACCAACCGCACAAGATGCATGGGAAAGGGTGTATCAAGTAGCTAGATCATATGGCTACGAAAAAGGGTTAGACAAATTAGAGGGTCTAACAAAACAATGTGCCAAAGCAATTTGGAAATCGTTTGACCCTCAAAATGGCGATAATTTTAACGAAACATCATGCAGAGCGCAATTCGTTAAAAACTACGAAGTGCAAGAAACAAGGGAACGTGAGCGATTGAGATTGTCTAACTCAATTAAAGATAATCACTTGTTATTAAAAGCAAGAGAGAAAGCTGAAACTGAACGAGCATTACTCAATGCAGGTCAGAAGAAAATTGAAATGACTGCTACAGGAAACTTGGTAGAGGTAGCAAAAGCACCAGTTGATGTAGCGGAAATAATCGATAAAAGCAAAATATCAGATAGTGGTAAGGCTTTATTAAAACAAGCAATAGGGGGTTGAATATGAGGGAAAGAGTGAAAGAGTTTGATGTAAGTGTGAATGTAAATTTCAATGTTAGCTTTCAAGTGCGGGCGAACAACGAGGCACAAGCGATGGTAAAGGTTGAAAACTTACTTGAAATAATGCGTAATGAGGCAACAGTCGATTGCCATATTCACAAAGATTACGATGTGTATATTGATGAAGTTGAAGCTGAACTAAACCAGCTTAGTTATTGGTGAGGAGTGATAAGTTGTGTTAGTTAAAGATGAAACAAAATATTGTTGGGTTGATGATGAAGTGGCTGGCGAACCGCAAGATAGCATAAAAGAAGCCGTACAAGACTATAATGGCATACGTTCGAATGTTGAATGTGTACGTGTTGGGCATCCGTATTACTATGTGCCAGAGGTAGACGGAGAGCGTGTAATTTGGAATGTATGTGATTACGACTTAGACGATGAAATCGCTGAATGGTCAGACGATTACATGAAAGATGTTAAAAATGAACACATTGACGAACTAAGTGAAGAACTAACAAAAGTATTCCAAGCGTGGGAAAAACGTCATAGTTATGAGAACCGAGCATGGGTGGTACTAGAAACAAAAACATATCGCATTGGAGATTATGTTTAGGGGGATAAATGCTAAGTAAAAAACGAAAGATGGTAATCACTATTGAGATACCTCTAAATGTGGAAACACAAGAAGAGGCAACTCAACAAATGCAAATGATTATGAAAGCTGATGCACGAACATTTGAAAACCTAGAGGAAATCATCAAGGTATACAAAGGTTCGATGCACATTGAACAAAAGATTTAAAGGAGATTGATATATGAATACAGTACAAATTTTAGGTAATTTAACACGTGATCCAGAAGTACGCTATACACAATCTGTAAAAGCGGTAGCAACATTTAATGTAGCAGCAAGCAATACTTTCACATCAAGTGATGGGGAAACAAAAGAACAAACTGCTTTCATCAACTGTGTAGCATGGGGAAAGCTAGGTGAAAGCATTGGTAATTTGAGGAAAGGCAATAGAGTGTTCGTAGAGGGTAGACTTCAAACACGTTCATACGAAACACAAGATGGTCAAAAACGATATGTAACAGAAGTAGTAGCAAACTTTATAGGTACATCCTTAACAAATGACGATGCTGCATCTAGTAATTTTGATAGTTTTGAACAACCACAAGATGGAAACGTTCCATTCTAATGAATAGAGGAGTGGTGATATTAAATGAACGCACCATGTAAGGGATGCGAATACAGAGAGGTAGCTTGCCACAAGTGTCCAGCTTACCGAATGTATAAGCAGAAAAGGGAAACGATGCAAGAGAACGCAATTAAACGAAATGATGTGATAGCGTACTTGGGAAATAACGTAAAGAAAGTTAAACATCGTATGCGTAAGGCAAAATATGGATGTACTGTGATTGATTAGAGGTGAGTGAAACAGAGAATGCATATATGGGGGTTATTTGATGATGGCAACGGCTGCTATCGTCAAGCGGTAAATGAATATAACGTGAATGTGGGGGGGCAACACACGATTACATCAATAGGCATTGGTGATGCGTGTATCAATCAAGATTTAGCGATTAATACATTACATCAACCCAACGCACTATGGGAACAGTTGGACAAGCTAGATAGACCAGATGTTATTCTAGCTAGTCCACCTTGTGAAAGTTGGAGCGTAGCAAGTGCGATGAAAGGTGGTAATGCGTGTTGGAAACAAGAAAAAGATATGACTATCAACCTATTTGGTGAATACGAACAAGGAAGTAAATTCACAATCAGAAATAAAGTTGATTATGAAAACTACCAATTCAAATATGATAAGTCATTCTTAACACGCATTAATGGTGAAATGTGTATCTACAATACATTGAAAATCATTGAGCGTTATCAACCTAAAGTATTCGTGATTGAAAACCCAGCATATGGGCGGATATGGGAGTATATCAAAAATGTAATAGGGTTCTATGTTCCTTATGAAAACCTAACCTATTACAACAACTATGATTACCCAGTTAAGAAACCAACAAAGTTTGGTAGCAATATCGATTTGAAACTACTCAAAGATGATGTGAAAAACAAAATTAAATTCAACAAGTTAAACATAAATGGAGTAAATCGATACAACACAAGGTCGCATATTCCGTTGGAGTTAGTAAAAAATATTTTAAAACGATGTGAACAATATGTAGAGGGGGTGAGTGATTGACAGAGCGAGATATTCAAGATGCATTAGGCTATCATCTATTTCTTAAAAATATATGTATACCAAATGTGATGATGAGAGATAATGGAAAGCCACCTTATGAGGCTGACTTTATCTACTTCAATTTAAACACCTTACATTTAACAGAAGTTGAAATCAAAGTAGATATAAATGATTTCAAAAACGATTTTAAGAAAGCACGTTATCATGATAATCACAATGTTATGTATTTGTATTATGCGATGCCTAGAGAGTTATACAATGATCATTATGACGTAATCGATAAAATGCTTGGTGATGCTGGTTTAATTTTAATCAATGAAATAGATACATTTGATTTTCGAGGTAATCTTTATGAGTTTGGTGGTTTTGTAAAAAGAGCAAAACGAATAAAAGGTTCTGTTAAATTGAACGAAAAAGAAAAGGAATATTACATGAGAATTGGGTGTATGAAATGGGTGAATAGAGGGTAATAATGAAAGTAGAACTATTTAATGATAATTTTCAAAATTTCAAACGATATGGAATACCAAAAGCACAGTTAGTAATTGCAGATATTCCATACAATCTAGGGAATAACGCTTATGCAAGTAATCCTATGTGGTATGTAGACGGTGATAACAAAAACGGCGAAAGTAAAAAAGCTGGTAAAGCATTCTTCAATTCTGATTACAATTTCAATATTGCGGAATACTTTCACTTTTGCAATCGTTTATTGAAAAAAGAGCCTAAAGAAAGAGGACAAGCACCATGCATGATAGTGTTTTGTAGCTATCAACAACAACCAATGGTAATTGAATATGCAAAAAAACATGGGTTTAAGAATTATATTCCTATCACGTTTAACAAAAATTATAGTGCGCAAGTGCTAAAGGCAAATATGCGTATTGTAGGCGCTACAGAATATGCATTGATTTTGTATCGTGAAAAACTTCCTAAGTTTAATAACAACAAGAAAATGATATTTGATCACTTTGAATGGAAGCGAGATAACAAAAACTTAGTACCTAATATCCATCCAACGCAAAAGCCTGTAAGTGTATTGAAACGCTTAATAGAAATATTCACTGATGAGGGCGATGTAGTAATTGACCCAGTAGCTGGTAGTGGTAGCACGTTGAGGGCTGCTATGGAACTTGGAAGAAGTGCATATGGATTTGAAATTGATAGAAAAATGTATGCAAAAGCCAAAGAGGAAATGTTGAGTGATGTAAAAATACAAACAAATTTAATGGAATTTACAAAGTGAGGTGATAATCATTGCCGATAAACAGTAAAGATAAAGGTAAACGTGGTGAACGAATGTGGCGTGATGTGTGTAGGTCGCATGGGTTCGATAAAGTCCGCAGGACTGTACAGTATTGTGGTAACACAGGCGATGCATCGGACTGTGTAGGTTTGCCAAACATACACCAAGAGGTGAAGTTTGTTGAAAACTTGAACGTGCGTAAAGCCTATGAGCAAGCGGAACGTGATGCAATAGCTGCTGACAATGGCGATATGCCAATAGTAGCTTGGAAGAAAAGCAATCAAAAGTGGCTTGTAGTTATGAGTGCAGATGATTGGTTTAAATTGTACAAGGAAAGTGAGTGTAGTAATGGCGGTTAATATGAGTAAGTTTGTGCCAGATAATAACCTTAACTGGTTAGCACTAGCAGCTTGTGTGTATGGAGATATAAGTGTTGGTAGAGCGTTATGTTGCTTAGGCTTGAAAGGTACTAAACCACAGAAAACATATACACGTGTAAGTGATTTAGATGGAAATTCATTATTGCAAATGCATAACGCTGGAATGTCATTAAGGGCAATTAGTTATCAAGTAGGAGCAGATTATAAAACAGTAAAAAAAGCGTTAATTATGTTAGGGGTGGAGATTTGAAAGAACAAATAAAAGTAAAGCTGGTTAGTGAATATGCACAATTACCAACAAGGGGAAGTGAAGAGGCAGCTGGTTTAGATTTGTATTGTCCATTTCATATCAAAGTGCCTGCAGATAGTCAAAAGAAAATACCACTAGGGGTAGCGGTAGAAATACCGAAAGGGCATATGGGGTTATTAGTACCACGTAGCAGTATGAGCAAAACACCACTACGATGTGCCAATAGTGTAGGTATTATTGATGCTGACTATAGAGGTGAACTAAGCATTGCATATGAAAACGTATCTTGTAATGACTACACAATATTTAGATGTGATCGCATCGCACAATTAATCATCGTACCAGTAGCAATGGTCGATGTAGTAGAAGTAGATGAACTAAGCGAAACAGAACGAGGTGCTGGCGGTTATGGCAGTACTGGTAAATAAGATTTCTAAATTAATTAATATAAAAGGAGAAATTAACATGAACAAAAAATTAGTAGTAGCAACAATGGCAGCAATGGTAGTAACAGGTAGCACATTTGCGAATGGTTTAGTAGTAGGTCAAGTTGAACCAAACACAACTGCACCAGTAGTTAGCGGTTATAATTCCGCTGCATTAGGTGTAAATACAGTAGTAACAGGCACAAGTACAATCGTTTTGGGTAGAGACAATAAAGTTAGTGGTAATGATACAACAGTTATCGGTGCTAACAACGGCACGGTAAGTGCTAACCAAACAACAATTATTGGCTATAACAACAAAACAAACAGTAATCAAGAACAAGTAGTGATTGGTGCTAACTCCGAAACTGCTGGACAAGGTGCAACAGTAATTGGTACTCACGGTAAAGCTACTGCATGGGATGCTTATGCGGTTGGTAATAATACAATCGCTGACAAAAGCAACAGCGTGGCATTAGGTACTAACTCCGTAACAGATGACCCAGTACCTACACAACAAGTAGTATTGAATGGAGTTACTCACGTATTCGCAGGGGAGAACCCTCAATCTGTAGTGAGTGTAGGTTCTAAAGACCGAGCAGGTTTTGGCGGTGTTAAATATTACAATAGACAAATTACAAACGTAGCAGCTGGACAAGTTGATGCAGCATCTACAGATGCGGTAAATGGCAGTCAATTATACGCAGCCTACGATGAAATCGCATCTATGGGTGCAAAACTTGCGAAACATGATAAAGATATTAAGTGCTTGAATATCCGTGTAGACCGCAATGTAAATAACATCAAGAATTTAACCGCTAAGGTCGATAACAATTACACAACGATTACTAACTCTATCAACGCAACAAACGAGCGTGTAGGGACAAATTCTAAAGCTATTAAAGAAAATAGAACATTGATTAATGCTAATACTGATGCTATTAATCGTCATGAAACAGTAATCAATAATCATGCAACGATCATTAATAACCATGAACAACAATTACAATCACATGAACAAACTTTAGTAGACCATGCAAACGTATTGGAAAACCATGAAAACCGCATTGAAAGTTTAGAACGTGGAATGACACGCAATGTAGAACGTGAAATTGGTAAAGCTGGTGCAGCTAACGCAGCGTTATCCGCATTACATTATCTTGGCTACAACAAAGATGATAAAATGACATTCTCCGTTGGTTATGGTCATTACAAAGGACATAGCGCAGTAGCACTTGGTGCATTTTATGCACCTACTGAACACGTGATGTTTAGCGTAGGCGGTACACTTGGTTCTGAAAAAATGGTAAATGCTAGTGTTAACTTCCGATTGGGTAAAGGTAGCGAATACGAATTGAACCATAAAGGCAAAATCAAAGAACTTGAACAAATGGTAAGTGTATTAATGGCAGAAGTGGAAGAATTGAAAGCTGGCAAATAATATGTGTACACCTATTAGGCAATACACAGGAAATATAGAAACACTAGAAACAAAAACAAAAGATTTAAAAGCGACGGCGAATATGAATGCAGAAGTTAATAGGCATGCATTTAGATATATGCAAGAGTTATTCTTCAATGCAATCATAGGTATATCGATATTCGCTTTACTGTTTGGGTTTGTGGTGTTGATTAAAGTATTGATTGGTTAAAGTATGGGCGGTGAAATATCCGCCCTATCATAAGAGGTGAGCATGACAAGCTATAGTGGTTATGTAGCACATTCCGACTTTTACATAAGACCTCAAAGCTATCAAGATGCATTTGATTTCTTGGTACAACTTGCGGTAGAGAGTGAAGAGGATGTGTTCTATATCGGTAAGGTAAGTGAAAATATTGATGATTTTGATTTGTATGATGAAGTTAAATTCAAATGGAATGAGGATAGAGGAGCGTGGGTAGAGTATGATCACAGATGAACAAGGTAGAGAGTGGGTGCTTAGAAAGTTTTATGAGTTTGGATGCAATAAGATTGATACTAGAACTGCTGCTGCACGATTTTTAAGTGTAGAGGGTGCAAATAGTATGACATTAGGGTATGTGCCTAATACAATACTGGGGGTGCAAAAAGGAAGTGAATTTATTGACATTGCAGAAGAATTAGGTATTGTTGACTGGTCAAAAGTGGCAGTTGATACGCCTGTATTAGTTAGTAATGGTGGTGAAGAATGGCGCAGAAGATATTTTGCTAAAGTTGAGGGCTGTAATGTTTATGCATGGTGTAATGGTGCTACATCGTGGAGTGCTAAAAATTCTTATGATGTAAATGTATGGAACCATATAAAACTAGCAGAGGTATAAATACATGATGTGGTTTATATTCTTTTGTTTGATAGTTGCTATGGGTAATGTGGACAATGATTATGCAAATGCAATTATATTTGTTGCGTGGTGTGTACTGGTATATGTACTAGCTATTAATGGAGCGTTTTAAATAGTGAGGTGAAGTGTTTGGGAGAATATGACGAAAAGAAACTAATAGAAATGGCGGTTGAGTACCTACAACCAGTTAAGTTAATTGATGTACAGATAGCATCTATTAAGGAAGAAATCAATCAACTAAGAGCAAACCTTACATCCATAGGTGCGATTGATTACTCAAAAGATAGAGTAACAGGCGGTGGAACTCCACAAGGGTTAGAGGGTAGCGTAGCTAGATTTCTTGATACAGTCGCAGAACGTGATAAGCGTATTGATGAATTATCAAAATTGAAATGCGATGCGATCACTAAGATTGATAGCCTAGATGAAAAGCTAGGGGCAATCATCTTGCGTTATGAATTTGTACTCAACAATACAACGGAAGATGCTTATAAAATGATTGGGTGTTACTCAACTAAACAGGCGAAACGATACAAGCAGAAAGCATTATTGGAGTTTGGGCGAAAACTTGTCCAGTAATGTCTACTAATGTCCGCTAATGTCCATATACCTATAGTTTGCTATTAGGTATAATATATATGTAGAAGTTGCCACTAAGCGACTACTCACTCTTTCCTTAGGATAAATCAAACACAACAACAAGCACGCCCATAAAAGAGCGTGCCTTTGTTGTATATGGGCGAAATGGAACGTATAGCGCTAACGGTCGCAGAGTAGCAGCGCAACCATATTGATTGCTAAGGGAACAACACTATACTTTTTTCTAATTTCAATTTTGAAGTATGTGTTAAGACAAAAATTTTATATGTAGAACTTGATATAGGGTAGGTCGAATATCATCGCATATAGCTTATACATTATCACTTTCATAGATACGAACTTACCCTACATTGGTTACACATTGAATACTGGTAGCTAACGCCTCCAATAACTTATTCATATACTTGTTTACTTAGCCTAACACGTGATTATAATTCATCAAATGTTAGCTACTGGTATTGAGTGTGTAATGATCATTGAAAACTAGGTGTGTTTCTCTTTTCCAACTTTGTATTTCTTTATTCACAGTTGAACTCCAAATTGCGTAAATTGTCATATCATCAACACACCTAGTTTTGAGTGATTATTGAAAACTGAAGTTATGCTTGTGTCCTAGGCACTAACTATTATGCGTTAGCTAACAAGAGTGTAGCAGTATAACTTTGGTTTTGAATAATCAACACAAACAAAATGAATAAAACTATCACATAATGAGGTATATCTACGTGGATATATCTCATTTTTCGTATAAATCTATCATAAAGGGGAGAGCATGACACAGATACATTGCGATAGAAAACATTGTCTAAATAATGATAAGTATGGCATATGTACTGCCAACGTAATCGAATACAACGGCAGATGCCAAACATATATTGCACATAGTGGCGCAAGCAAAAATAAATGTGGTTTATGTGTTAGATCACATGGTAAATTAAAAAGGAAAGGTGGCGAAGTACTTAAATGATTAAAGCAATTAAACAATTTATTGAAGATAGAAAACTATTCAAACAAGCAGCTAAGGACTTGAATAATAAAGACCTACAAGCTAAAGCTAAATATGCTTATGAACATCGTGGCGATACAATGATTACACTCATTGATGGTTTAGCTATCATATGTGGTGTATTAATCTTAATCGGTATTGTGTGGTGTTGGATGTGAATTATCAACCAACGATAAAGAGACTATTAACCGCATTACGGATGAATGGTAGACGATATGTAGTTGATACAAGGCAATCATGGAGTAAATATGATAAGCCTTGCAAGATATATATTGTCAGTAGGATGTACACGGAAGAGGAATACAAACTAACATTTCCTCACAAATACAAAAAGGGTAAAACATTTAAACCTAAACAACTCTATAAAAAAGAAAGTGAGTACAGTAGCACCAAGCAACACGAGGTGTTACTTTTTTTAGTTAAAGCATATAAAGGTGGTGATTGATATATGGCAGATGCTAGTAAGCTAACAGAAAAAGAACGAATATTTGCAGATGAGTATATCAAGACTACCAATGCAACACAGAGCGCAATTACAGCTGGATATTCAGAAAAGACGGCAAGAAGTAAGGGTAGCCAGTTATTAACAAAAGTAAACGTGCGTAAATACATAGATGAAGTAATGAATGAACGCAGTAAAAACGCAATAGCAACTGCTGATGAAGTCCTACAGTATCTCACTAAGGTTATGAATGGCGAAGAAAAGGATGCATTTGGTTTGGATGTATCTGTAGCCGATAGAACCAAAGCAGCAGAACTTTTAGGTAAACGGCATATGCTATTTACTGAAAAGGTCAAACTTGATGCGGAAATAGAGATTGATATATCAGACCGCATGAAACAAGCAAGGGTGAAATCAGATGAAGTACAACAAGGCACAACTGATTGATGCGTTGGGTTCGTTTACTCATGATCCATTAGGCTTTGTATATTTCGCTTTCCCTTGGGGAGAAAAAGGAACACCGCTTGAAAACTTTGAGGGTCCTGACGAATGGCAAGTAAAGACTTTCAAGAAAATAGGTGAAGAACTACGTAAGGGTAAGACTTTGGCCAAGGCAATACAAATAGCCGTTGCATCTGGTCATGGTATTGGGAAGTCCGCCTTTTCTTCATTGTTAATATTATTTGCTGTTGCTACACATGAGAATACACGAGGTGTGGTTACCGCTAATACGGATACACAGTTAAAGTCTAAGACTTGGGCGGAACTTAACAAATGGTACAACCTATTCATAGGCAAGGAACTATTCACCTACACCGCTACGGCTTTGTTTAGTGCTGATAAGCAATATGAGAAAACGTGGCGTATAGATGCTATTCCATGGAGCGAAAGTAACCCAGAGGCATTCGCTGGTCTACACAATCAAGGTAATCGTATTCTTATTATCTTTGATGAGGCATCAGCTATTTCCGATAAGATATGGGAAGTTACAGAGGGTGCATTAACGGATAAGGAAACCGAGATTATATGGTGTGTGTTTGGTAACCCTACACGTAATAGTGGCAGGTTTAGAGAGTGTTTCAGAAAACATCGTAACTACTGGACTACATACCAAATAGATAGCCGTACTGTTAAAATATCGAACAAAGCCAAGCTACAAGAATGGGTAGATATTCATGGTGAGGATAGCGACTTTGTAAAGGTGCGTGTAAGAGGGTTATTCCCTAGTGCATCTGATACACAGTTTATATCCGCATCAATCGTAGATGAAGCACAAAAACGAGTATATAAGCCTACTGATTTTAGCAACTTACCGACAATCATCGGTGTTGACCCTGCATGGACTGGTGGCGATACGTTAGAAATCGTAATGCGACAAGGCTATTCGATGAAGTGTTTAGCCACAATAGAAAAGAATGACGATGATATGCGTATGGCTAACCTAATAGCACAATTCGAGGATGAATACAAAGCTGATGCGGTGTTCATTGACCAAGGCTACGGCACAGGAATATATAGTATCGGCAAGTCAATGGGTAGACGATGGCGGTTAGTTGCCTTTGGTGGTAAAGCACCTAATGATATGTACCTCAACATGAGGGCGTATATGTGGGGCGAGATGAAAGAGTGGCTGAAAGAGGGCGGTTCTATTCCACCTAATGACCAAGGACTATATGACGATTTAACAAGCCCAGAGGCTATCATCGATAAGAATGGACGAATACAGTTAGAAAGCAAAAAGGATATGAAAGAACGTGGCTTACCATCTCCGAATAAGGGTGATGCATTAGCCTTGACCTTTGCGTTCAGGGTCAATAAAAAAGTGAATGCAGGGAGTAGGGTTCATGCTAATACAGAGTATGATCCATTTAAAAGATAAGGGGTGATTAAATGTGCATGAAAAATAAGATGCCTGATACGCCAATGCCAGCACCAGCACCAACTGTACAAACAGATGATGCTACTACAACAACTGGTGAGGAATGGTATTCCAAGAAAAAGAAGAATAAAAAAGGCTTTGATAGTACTATTCTTTCTACGGCAACTGGCACTAAGAACACATTAGGGGGTTAGATATGCAAGGTACTATTTTATCCACGCTTGCTAGACAACCGACTAATACCGAGCCTAAGAAACGTGATTACACGAAAATTAAGGCTAAATTCAATGCAATGTTCAACAATCGTCAGAAGTACATATCTAGGTGGAAAGACATTAGAGATTATCAACTACCTTTCCTTGGTGTGTTTGACGATGAACAAGACCAATCGAAAGTCTACACCGATAAGATTAATAATGGTGTAGCTTGGGAAAGTTGCCAAATATTTGCTAGTGGTGTAATGAGTGGCATGACACCGCCTAGCCGTAAATGGTTTAAACTCACGCTAGAAAACGCTGAATTAGCTGCTAATAGTAAGGTAGCGGAAGTATTAGACGATAGGGAGCAGATACTCTACGCAGTATTTGCTAAGTCTAATTTCTACAACACAGTACATCAAACCTACATGGAGTTGCCGTTTGGTCAAGCACCTATGTCAATCATGCCAGATGCAAAAGTAGGTGTGAGGTTCACATCATACCCTATTGGTACATATGCGTTAGAGTGTGGCAGTAATGGTGATGTAAATACATTTGGTCGCAAGTATCGAATGACCGCTGACCAATTAGTGGAAGAGTTTGGGTATGATGCTTGCCCAGATAAAGTAAAACGTGCATATGACGATGGCAAGGGTAATGCAAGTACATTCGTTGTGTGTTGGTTGGTAATGCCAAATAAAGACCGCAACGGAAAACTAGGTAATAAAAATATGCCTTATTCCTCTATCTATTGGGTTGAAGAAAGCAACACCGATGAAATACTAAGACATAGTGGTTTTGAAGAATGGGCGATACCTATTGCAAGACATACCACTCATGATCTAAGCGGTTATGGTAAAGGTTGTGCATGGTTCGCACAATCAGATGCGCAGATGTTACAACTCTTAGAAAAAGACTTAGTAACCGCTATTGAACTAGGTATTAAACCACCTATGAGTGCATCATCTGGTGTAATCGGTAGTGTAAATCTATTTCCGGGCGGTGTAACAGAAGTAGACACCAACGAAAAGGTAGAGCCAATCTTTAATGTTGGAATTGATGTTGCAAACGTACAAGCTAAGATACAATTCGTATCTGAAAGTATCAAACGTGCCTATAGTGCTGATTTATTCTTAATGCTTGATAACCTAGATGCAGGGCAAATGACCGCACGTGAGGTTATGGAACGCACGCAAGAAAAGATGCAACAATTAGGTCCTGTCGTTGAACGCTTACAAAGTGAGTTTTTAAACCCAATCATTGAACGTACTTATGGCATTTTGGATAGAGCTGGAATATTCCCACCGATTGACGATGAAGTAGCGGAAATGCTGAATGGGTTAGATGTGAAGATTGAATACATCTCACCATTAGCACAAGCACAGAAAATGTCATCCTTGGTGAATATTGAGCAGTACTATGCGTTCATTATGTCATTAGCACAGGGTAATGCTAACATCGTTCAGAAGTTTAACTTTGAAGAAGCAGCCGATATTTATGGTGTAAATCTTGGTGTACCGATTAAGGTTATTCGTTCCAATGATGAGTATCAACAAATCATGGAACAACAACAACAGGCACAACAAGAGCAAGAGGAACAAGCACAAGCATTACAAATGGCACAACTAGCACCTCAAATGGCTGGTGCTGCTAAACAAGCAACAGATGCAGCCAATGACGGAAACCCAGTAATGCAACAGTTAATGGGTATGGGGGTGTAAATGAATAAAAAGAAACAAGATTATATTCGTGATCGTGATATTGATGCACTTAACCACGTACTAAGTACTGAACTTGGTAGGTGGTTTTTTTGTAGGCTTTTAGACCGCACCGACATACTAAAACAATCGTTCACAGGAAATTCTGAAACATTCTTCAACGAGGGGAAACGGAAAGTAGGACTAACCTATATGAACGAATTGGGGCGTATTGGTGATGGTGTAGAGGGTGTAAAGAAATATCATCAAGCACAACTTGAATATATCAACCAACAGAAACTGTTTAACGATTTAGAAAAGAAAGGTGAATAAACCACATGGCAGAAGAATTAGTACAAGGCACGAATGATAACACAACGAGTGCGGAAAGTGGTACACCGCAAGATACGAATACACAAGACCAACAACAAGACACAATTTTAGGTGGTAGTACTGACACAAGCGGTAACCAAGAACCACCTACAGAACCTATTGTGTATGATTTCACGAAAGCATTTGATAGCGGTCAAGTAGACCAATCAATCGCAGATGAGTTTTCTAAAATGCTTAATGGCGTAGGTGCAACGCAAGAGCAAGCAGTAGAGTTAGCTAGATTTGGTAACAAGTATGCTACAGACCTTGTAGCCGCTTACGAAACGCAAAAACAACAAGCATTAGCCGAACAATACGAAAGCTACAAGGAAAACGCAATTCAAGTATTAGGAAACAAATTTGACGAAACTGTTGCTAAAGCAGGTGCAGGTATAGAAGTAGTTGAAAAAACCATTCCTAATATTCGTGAAATTTTAGCCGAAAATGGCTTAGGTAATCGTGTGGAAGTTATCCAACTATTTGCACAGATTGCTGGTATGGCTGGAGAAGATAATAACGCAGGTGGCGGTCAACCAACTGGCGGTACGCAGTCAGAAGATGCAATCAGACGCAATCTTTATCCGAGTATGTTCAAATAAAAGGAGATAATAATTTATGGCTACAATCGGAACACAAAACCCTACTTTAATTGATTTGCAAAAGCGAATGGATCCTAACGGAAAAGTCGCACAAATCATTGAACAATTAAATCAATCTAACGAAATCATTCAAGATATGACAATGATTGAATGTAATGATGGCACATCTAATAAAACAACAGTACGTACTGGCTTACCAGATGCTACATGGCGCATGCTTTATGGCGGTGTACAACCATCTAAATCTACTACAAAACAAATTACCGATACTTGCGGTATGTTGGAAGCGTATTCCGAAGTAGATAAAGATTTGGTTAAACTTTCCAATGACCCTGTAGCGTTCCGTGCTACAGAAGATAGCGCATTCGTAGAGGCTATGGGTCAAGAAATTGCACGTACACTTTTCTATGGCGATGAAACAACACCAGAAAAGTTTGTTGGTTTGTCCGCACGTTTTAACACATTAGACCCTAAGAAAGCTGAGAGCGCTAAAAATATTATCGATGCTGGCGGTACTGCTAACCTTGCCTCCATGTGGTTGGTAGGTTGGAGCCCACTTACAGTACATGGCATTTATCCACGTGGTAGTGAAGCAGGCTTGCAACAAGAAGATTTGGGCGAAGTAACAATTACTAAGGCTGATGGTTCTATGTTCCAAGGTTACCGCACTCACTTCAAACAAAACATTGGTTTAGCGGTTCGTGATTGGCGCTATGTAGTGCGTATCGCTAATATCGATATGAAAGCTATTAAAGAAGATATTTCCGCAGGTCCTAACTTAATCAACTTGATGATCCGTGCAGAAGAAAGAATGCAATCTCTTACTGGCTGCCGTCCAGTATGGTACATGAACCAAGAATTGCGTACATTCTTACGTTTACAAAAGAACAAAGTACATGGTTCTACTATCACAGAAGATATGGAAATGGGTAAAATGGTTACACGTGCGAATGGTATTCCTGTACGTAAAATCGATGCATTGCTTTCCACAGAAGCACGAGTTACTGCTTAATTAACAGGGGGATAAACATATATGATTATTGATACTCAAAATACATTCTTTTTCAAAAAAGATATTACAACAAACACTAACTCCGATGTTGTGATGAATGGTAACGGCGGCGATGCTGACCCTAACTTATTCCTTGTAATTCGCATCGACAAAACAGTTACAGGTACACCATTGTTCAATGTGTACACTTCCGATACTGATAATATGGCTAATGCGGTATTGTTGCATGGTATCACTATGACTGCTAATGCTCCAGCTGGTACAGAATATAAAGTGCGTTTAGCTAATGGTGCGAAGAAATACATCCGCATCAACGCAAATAATATGACTGCTGGTCAAATCTCCGCATTCTTAACAAGTGGCATTAACATTAAATAAGGTGGATAACATGGAATACATTGCAAAAGTAACCCTTTATCATAATACAAAGGGTTTAATTGAAGAGGGAAAAACAGTTGAATTTACAAAAGAAGAAGTAGCCGAATATGATAAAGACTACTTCAAAGATTTGTTTGAAACTGTTGGTGCAGAAGAAGTCGCAGAAGTAGAACCTACAGAAGAAACTGTAGACACTACAGAAGAAAAACCAAAGGCAAAAACCAAAGGTAAAAAAGCGGAAGAAACTGCTGAATAATTGAATGAGGGGTGCTTATGCATCCCTCTTTTTTTATAGAAAGGTGGAACAAATGACACCTACTGATATTTGTAATCAAGCATTATCGCTTATCAACGCAGGTCGCATCCGTTCTATGACGGAAGAAACAGAACCTGCTAGACAATGTAGATTGCATTATGATCTAACACGAAAGGTATTGTTAGAACAGTTTGAATGGAACTTTGCACGAAAGCGTGAACGTGCGGTACTATCTGAACACAAGATTGATGGTTGGGGTTATGTGTATGCGTACCCTGAAAAGTGTGTTCGCATTCTTGCGGTAATTCCACAGGGCGAACGATACCGAGCGGAAAAGCAACGTGAATATGATGTCTACTTAACTGATAACAATACAAAGTACATCGTATCTGATGTACCACTCATGCACATTGATTATGTGTATGATGTAACCGATGCAGATGTAATGAACCCTATATTCGTTAAAGCGTTAGTATGTAAGATGGCATCTGATTTGGCTATGCCACTAACTGGTAATAGCGGTTTATTCGACCAAGCGTACAAGTTATATCAAGCTGCAATACAAGAGGCAAAATCTATGAGTGCTAAAGAGCGTAGACTAGATATGCCTTATGTGTCTAATTATCTAAAGGCAAGGAGTTGGTGATATGCAACCTATGTATATCGGACAAGTCGCATTTACTACAGGCGAAGTATCGCCTGATGTATCTAGTCGATTTGACTTAGAACAATATAAAAGTGCATTGTTACTTGCTGAAAATGCGGTAATTAGACCTTATGGAGCGGTAGCACGTAGGCAAGGTTCACAGTTTATCGGTTATGCTAAATACAATGATAAACCTGTTAGACTGTTTGAATTTACTACGAATAAGAACCAATCATTCATGCTTGAATTTGGGGATAGATACGTTAGGGTATGGCGAAATGGTGTGTATACCAATGTTGAAGTAGAAACACCATTTGAGGAAGACATTGTAGGCGAATTAAACTGCATCCAAAGTGGCGATGTAATGTTCATCTGTAGTGGTAAGTACCCTATTCAAACGCTATCACGATATAGCGATACCGACTGGAGATTATCTGCATACAAACTAACCGAGCAACCTTACGATGATATTAATACCGATAATGGACATACATTGACTGTTAGCGGTGATACAATCACATCGACTAAAGATCTATTTACACAGGATATGGTAGGTAGTGTTATTCAAATTGCTTATTATGTTGAGGCAGTACATACTAAATCAGCTGGAGAAGTTGTAGAGAAAAAAGTAAGACATGGTATTGTTAGCGCACCAACTATCGAAAAGACATACAACAATATCAATTATAATGTTGGAGCGTTTAGTACTGATACCGAGTTGTCATGGAAATTCACAACACATGGCACATGGGAGGGTACAGTCAAGTTACAGATTTCTAACAATGATGGTCAAACATGGAAAGACTACAGAACGTATACATCCAAGAACGACTACAACGTAACTGATACAGGTAAGATAGAAACTGGTGCAAGGCTTAAATATGTATCAGATATTAAGAGTGGTTCTGTGAATTGCGACTTATCCATTATGCCGTTCACTCAATATGGTGTAGTTGAGATTAAAAGCGTAACTGATGCTAAGAATGCAAAAGTTAATATTCTGAATGGTATTAAAGAGGGTGAGCCTAGTTATCAATGGAAATTAGGTAGTTGGAATATAGGTAGAGGTTATCCGAAACTTTGTACATTCTATCAAGACCGATTTGTGGTAGCTGCTACAGATAGCAAACCTAATTTTATATGGTTTAGCCGTACTGGTGATTATCCTAACTTTGGGGTAGAAAAAGTAGGCGGTACTATCACAGATGATAGCGCAATCACATTACCAGTAATCAACCGCAAAATGTATGAGATTAGGCATCTAGTACCAGCTAATGACTTAATCGTATTGACTAGCGGTAATGAATGGATAGTCGATGGGAGCAAGACTATTACACCTACTAACTGTTACTTAAAGACTCAAACACAACGTGGTGCATTGAAATGTGAACCACAGTTTATCGGTAACAGATGTGTATTCGTTCAAGAGCGTGGCGGTACTGTTCGTGATATGGGTTACTCTTATGAGAGCGACAACTACACAGGGCAAGACCTTACATTGTTTGTTAAAACATTAGTTAAAGGTCATGTAGCGGTTACAAGTGCTTATGCACAAGACCCTGACAGTATTATTTACTATGTTCGAGATGATGGGCAGTTGAATTGCTTAACATACATACCTGAACAAAAGGTGTATGGGTGGTCGCACTTTATTACGAATGGTAAATACCGATATGTAGAGAGTGTGGCAGAGGGTGAGCAAGACACAATCTATTTTGTAGTAGATCGTGTTATCAACAAGAAGAATGTTAAATGCATAGAGCGTAGTATTCCGTTGTACACAGAGGATAACTCCGATGTGTTCCTAGATTGCTATGTTAAAGTGGCTAATTCTATTAAAACTGATTACATCAACGCACCTCATCTAGTAGGGCAAATGGTAGACATAGTAGTTGATGGACAACAGATGCCATCTAGGGAAGTACCACCTACTGGTGTTATTAAATTAGATGGTAAAGCAAATGTAATTACTGTAGGGTTACCTTATACTACTAAAATCAAAATACCTAGCATAGAACAACAAATAAACGATGGTACGTTGCAATGCAGATTGGTAACTATATCACGTGTAGCGTTGCGACTATATCGTTCATATGGTGGTAGCGTAGGTAGAACATTTGATGATGTAGATGATTTAATTTTAAAACCTAAAACGCTATTTACTGGTGATACTGTAATAGTACTACCTAAGATAGCAACTAGCGTTAATACAAATACAGAAATCTGTATAAAACACTCAAAACCTTTCCCATTTAACCTATTAGCGGTTACAAGAGAGGTAGAAATTGGCGGTGGTTTCCCAAATGTTCATGGAATGTAAAATTAGCCGTTCTAAGCACGTTTCGTTAATTCGTGAGTTATATATCAACTTACGTCCGATAGATGCCTTAGAGGTTAAATATATCAATCGAAAAAATTCAAACTACGGCGAAAATGACTTTGTAAACGATATTCTTGGGGAAGATTATCAAAGTCGCATAGTTATTGATAATGACAAGCCGTTATGTGTGTATGGGGTATCAAACACATCATTAAACGGAATGCATTGTATTTATTTCTTGGGGAGCAAGGAATTTGAACGTAGTTTAACGCTACAAAAGCAATTTTTGAGAGTTAGTAGAAATATCATTGGGGAATGGCTACAAACTAGGGAAATACTTTTTAACTATATACATAAAGAAAATCACCGCACCATTAGATGGCTGAAGTCATTAGGTGCGGTTATTCATTACGATATTAACGATGGGGATATGGTTTTATTCACATTGAGAAAGGGGGATGCGAATGTGTAACCCTATTGCATTAACTGCAGCAAGCATGGTTGGTACGTTGTTTACACAACACCAACAAGGGAAAGCGCAAGCTGCAATGTATAACCAACAGGCAAGGGTAGCAGAGGCAAATGCACGCATAAGTGATCGCAAGCAAGAACAAATAGCAGACCAAGCCTTACAAGAGCGAGATAAAATGTCCGATAAGATGCGACTTATTCAAGGGCAGAACGTAGCGGAAACTGGTGCTAGTGGTTTAACGATGGGTGGTACACCATTACAGTTAATGGCTAGTAGCTATGACGAATATAACAAAGACATTCAGAATTGGGAAACTAACAAGAATAACAGTATCTACAACGAATATCTTAATGGCATGAACTACCGCAACGAGGCAAGCACCGCACGAGCAGCAGCAAGTAATGCTAAATCACAAACTAGAATGGCAATGTTAGGAACAATATTGAGTGGTGCATCTAGTATCTATGGACTTAAAGGTCAATATGGCGGTAGCAACATCAAAGGCAATACAAACTATTACACACCAAATGAAAGTGCATTGAAAGCGGCTGGTGTATCAAATGTTAAGTTTGTTACAAGAGGTGCAGTTAGAAATAATAGGTGGGGTATTTAATGAAGTTAGTTAATTACAATGGCGAACAAAAACTAAATACCATAAATGGTGGTGTTCAAGCTACTGGTAATGAATTAGCGTTTGGCGGTAATCAACAAGGCTTAAAGGGTGTAATTAATGCCATTGATAATATTAACGCACAGATGCAAAAGCGACTTGATGAAGATTTGAATATCGCCTACATGAACGCTGAAACAGATTATAAGAACAGAGTATCTTATGAACTGACAAACAAGGAAAATGGCATTCTTCACAAAGAACTAGATGGTGCTGCTAACGCTACACAACTGTTTAATGAAGCAGAAAGTAACATTAGACAAGATGTATTAAGTAAATTACCAAATAATGATAGATTGCGTGAGCGTTTTCTTCAAATGGTAGATAAAGACTATCACGCAAATAATATGCGTGTCCAAGTACATGAGCGTTCTGAACGTGAAAAGTACAAGGATGTAACCTTTAATAACAATGTGAAATCATCTGAACAAATTGCAGTACTAGGCTACAACAACCCTAATATTGTATCTAATTCGTTAGGTACTATTAGGAATAGTATTCAAACTATGTATGGTGATAGAGGCGAAGAATTTGTAAAAGCTAAGTATCAAGAGGTGGCTGACCGAGTAGGTGCTGCAATTATTGATGAAACAGTAACACGAAACGATATTACCGCAGGTCCACAAACAATAGCTGCACTAAGAGAAATGGGTGTAAGTGAGGGTGTGTTATCTAAAGCAGCCGTAGCAATCGATAAGGTGAATACACAACAAACAATAGATAAACGTATTGTAGGTGATGTAGATACCTATGGTGAAGATGATGCAAGCATTGAAAAGGGTGCTGATGCATTTATTGCTAGTTTGCCTAAAGCAGGGCAAGGCGGAAATATGAACCTAGCAGCACTTGATAGCGCAGTTAATGAACAGTTAGGTAAGCCGTACTTGCTTGGTGGTGATGGTGGTGAAAGTACCGATTGTGGTAAATTCACGCTTGATGTGTCCGCTAAAGCTGGTGTTACGTTAAACTATCGCACCGCAGATGGTCAGTACTTACAAGCGGAACAAGAGGGAAAACTTGTTAAGGATATATCACAAGCACAAAAGGGCGATTTAGTATTTTGGCACGTTCCGAGTAATGAGGCTAGATGGGCAACCAGCAATGATCCAAACGCAGTAAATACCGATAACCAAGCCTATATGGGGGTAACTCATGTAGGTGTGTATATGGGTGATGGTAAAGTTGCACAAGCTGGTAGTGGTGGCGTATCTATCGTAAGTACTGATATATACCCAGTAGTTGGTGTAGGTAAGTTTAGCGGTAGCGCTAAAGGCTATACAGATGGCGAACTCTTACAAAAACGAGAAGAGTATATGAAAGCCTATAAGGTGGAAGTATCGAAACGTAAAAAAGTAAGGGCAGAGGCATTAGCAAGACAAAAAGAGGCTATCCAACTACAACTAATTGAAATGGGTAAGAATGGTGCATCTAGTGGTGAGATGGCAAATTTCTTAGATAACGCTATAGGTGATAATAAAGACTTAACATTAGCATTTGGTTCACAAAGAAATCAGTTTTTACGAGCTGATGAAAAAGAAAAACAAGCTGCCAACCAATCTTGGGGCATGAATGAAGTTAGGTCTATGCTTGGAAACAACAGACCGCAAGAAGAGATCTTTAAATTTATTGATGATAACCATATAAACTTGTCATTAGAGCAATATAACTCATTACGAAAAACTCTTAATGACCGTGATAATGGAACTGGTGATTATGCACCAGAGTTAGCTGGCGTAAACTATGTTCTTGATGATAGTTTGAAGAATATGAATGAGCAACAAAAAGGGTTGGCAAGAATAGGCTTTAAACAACAGATGGGTGCGTGGAAAGCTAAGTTTGTAGCGGCAGAGGGAAGAGAACCGACAACTGGTGAGTTAGATTGGGCTGCACATGAAATTGCTGGGCAAACAGTAATTCAAACCACAAACGTAGAACACTTTTGGCAAAATGGAGATAATTATAAAACTAATACATCAATGGCTATATTGGCTGGTGATGGTGTAGTTGATTGGAAAGTACTTGGAGATACACACTATATAAGACTTTATAAGTCTAATGGTGATTTTGAAGATATAGATGAGGGTACATTCCATGCTAGGTATAACATTGAAGGATAGGTGAGGTAATGTCTAATAACCCATGGAAAATAGAACAACAAAAAATTAACCCATTTATTAACAAGGATGGTGATCATGGAGAATTAGGCACACCTGTTAATGGAGTTGTAGGTAATGCGGTAGATGCAGTAAAACAAGTAGGTAATGCGTTAGGCAATTTAGCAGATGCACCTTATCTAGTCGATACAACTGGTAGTGGTAAAGATAGAACTTTACAGACTGTATCTACCATTGGCGAGGCTTTAAAGGAAAACCCTATTATAAATAACCCAGCCTTGCAAGCTGCATCCGCACGTTTTATCTATGCAAGTAATGATGCGGTAAAAGCTAATGCAGCACTAGACTATGCTAATAAATTAAACATCGGTGCTGATGTTATCTTGAATAGCGGTGAAACAGGGTTCACGAGAGCAGCTTATCTTGCTAATCAAGTTGATAGAGGGCGAACAGTACAGTCGCTATATGATGAGTACCCAGAGTTATACAAAATTAAATATGGTTCGCAATCTGAGGCTATCTATGGTTTAGAGAATTTACAGTCTATTAAATCTACTCATGGTATATGGGATAGCATTCAACAGAATGTATGGTCAATTAATGACCAAATGAAGTTGGGGGATGTAGGGTATGAGTTATCTAACACTACAGACCCAAAGAAAATTGAAGAACTAACGAGTGAAATTCAAAGACTACAAACTAATCTTGCAAATTATCGTCATGCAGACGGAATGGATGTAGCACAATCTGTAATTGGTGAAACCGCAGGGCAAGGCTACATGATGGCTAAACAAGGTGGTGTAGGTGCAGTTGCAGGTGCTGCCATTGGTGCATTAGTTGGTGGCTTGGCTACAGAGGGTGTAGGTGCAGCCGCTGGTGCTGCTACTGGTGCTAAATGGGGTGGCGGTGCTGATATGGCACGCAATATGTACAAAATGTCATTTGGCAACAAGTACATTGAACTCATTCAAAAACGAGATGCAAATGGTAATCGTGTATACACAGACCAAGAGGCTAATCAATATGCTATGTCATTTGCTGCTATTGATGCTGGTATTGAGTTTGCAGCAACCGCAGCTATGGGTAAAGCGTTTAAAGCAGTAGCACCTAAAGGCATGATTGCAAAAGCTATTAGCGCTGGAGTTGGTGATACAGTCAAAACCTTTGATAGAGGTATTGGTACAACTGTTGCACAGATGGCTAAGAACTCTATTAAAGCTGGTGTACCTGAACTCTTTGAAGAGGGCTTGCAAGATGTAAACGAAAAGGTACAACACAACCTAACACGCAAGGATAATGACCTAGAGGGGTATTATAGCGTAGGTGATATTGCCATCGGTTCGCTTGATGCTATGAAACAAGCGTTACCAGCGGTAGTAGGGTTTGGTTTAGTTGGTGGTGCAGTAGGTGGTGTTCGTACCGCTAAAGCGTTCCGTGATTTTCAAAAGCTAACACCAGAGCAACAACAAGCAGCTATCATCGCCGAGCAAAACCGCAATGGTGCAGTCATTATGGATAATGTACGTAAGGATAGTGCAACCAATAAAATCGCAAAAGAAAACCCTGAACTATACGGAAAAATCGTACAAGCACAGGGTGATAAGGTCGGAGTATCTACTCAATATGTAGATGTAGCGGAATTAGTACAATCTGAAAACGGACAACTTGCTATCCGTGATATGGTGGATAACGGCTTAGTTACACAAGAGGAAGTCAAAGCAGCTATTGAGGCGGATGCACCTGTTGAAATTCCTATTGGTAGCTATGCACAAGTATCTATGAATTTGTCCGATGAAACAGTAGAGGCTTTAAAACAAACATCCTACTTTACACGTGGCGGTATGTCATTAGCTACACTAGAACGTGCAAAACAAGAAGTAGATGTAGCTAAATCTGTATTGAAAGATGATACATCTAAACGTGCGGAACGCATCAAGGATGATATTATCCGTAATGAATTTGATGGTGCATCTGACATAGATCGTGAAGTACTTAACGAGGTATTGGCAGACCCTACGAACATTAAACGTAATTTCAATAACTTACTGCATACGTTAAAAGAGCAGTACAGAGAAACCTATGCAAGCGACTTTGACAATGCAGATAAATCAATCAATGATGCAGTAAGTACTGGTATTGAACCACAATGGCTAACCGATTATAAAGCTAAAAATGGCGGTAAAGCACCACGCACAAATGCAGAACGCAGACGAGCAGCATATGAGTATAGCCGAGCGACTACAACGGCAAGCCTTGATGGTAACGCTGATGCACTAGCACAATCTGATGCACACTATGCAGATATGGAACATATGTTACAACAGATTGAAAGCCTAGAGGCTATGAAAGATAAAGTCTTTGAAATTGCTGATAATAACGTAGCATTACGTATGAACCTAACAAAAGCAGGTCATGAAGTCTATACAAAGGTTCGTGAACTACTAGAAACTAGCACTAAAGGGCATATCAAGCAACAAGCACACGAGGATGCATTATTGGTGGCAACTCATGCGGATGTATTTGCACAAATCATGCGTGAGGCTGGTAACGCACGTTATACAGCTATGGACTACCTAAATACTGTGCGATTTGATGTAAACGCTAAATTAAACGGAAAAGATGGCTATGCACAATCAGCGTGGCATGGTTCACCATATAATTTTGGTGAATTTGATTTGGGGAGTATTGGCGGTGGTTTAGGTACTCAAGCATTTGGTTGGGGTTTGTATTTTACTGAAAAAAGAAGTGTAGCTGAAAAATATAAAGTAGAACGTAAATCTAAAAATAAAGTTACTTTAAATGGTAACGATATACCAATTGAGTACGCTCCTGTTATCGAGCAGATATTTGGTGGTCTTAATGTAGAGAACAATAAAGAAACTCTATTAAATCGGTTGGTTATGCATAGAGATGCCGAGCAAAGCAATTTAGATCTAGTTACAAAAAATCTGAATGAATTAGATGGTGTTTTAGATTTTATAACACAAAATAGTAAATTTGCTGTTAATAAGCTACCAACGCTTGTTGATAATAAGTTTGAACGGATGGCAACTGTTGTATTAAACGATGCTAAGGCAAATGCTAAAACTGATAATAAACGAGTGAATAAAGAGTATCTACTTGATGCTATTGAGGAAGAGCGAAAAAGATATAATAAGCATTATATTTATTATAATGATATCGTTTCTAAAATTTCACATCTAATTGATAACATTGATGGTTTTGAAATAACTTCTGTTTATGAGCCAACATTATATAATGTTGAAATTCCAGATGCAGATACAATGTTAGATTACTCAAAACCAATTAAGGAACAATCGAAATATGTTTTAGCAAAAATTAAACAATTAGAGTTGAATGACACCAATATAACTGGCAAAGAGTTTTATAACGATTTATCAGAGCGTTTAGGTAGTGATAAAAAAGCATCTCTTAAATTGAATGAATTAGGTATAAAAGGAATTAAATATAAACACGGACTTACGCATAACTTTGTAGTATTTGATGATAAATCTATTCAAATCATCGAAAAATATAATCAATCTATTAACGGTATGACTACTATCAAATCTAAAACAGAACGCATAGTAGAACTTTTTAAAACTGCTGATAAGTCAACATTCATGCATGAGATGGGTCATGTATTCTTTGATGATATTAAGACCTTAGCTGAAATGGAAAATGCACCTGAGCAACTTGTTCTGGATTGGAACAAGTTGAAAGAGTGGACTGGCTGGAATGATAACGAAACTATCAATACAGATGCACACGAGAAATTCGCTAGAGGGTTTGAGGCTTACCTAAGAGAGGGTGAAGCACCTACTAAATTCCTTGAACGTACATTCAGACGATTTAGTAAGTGGTTAAGTGCTATTTATCGTGCGGTATCACGCTTAGGTGGTTTACCACCTAAAGAGATTAGGGAAGTTATGGATCGTATGCTTGCAACCCAAGAGGATATTGAGTCATACGCAGAGCAACAACAACTTGAACAGTTTGAGAAAACTGAACTTTATAAGCAACTATCCGAGCAAGACCAAGCACGTATGCAGTCTTATATTGCAGATGTAAAAGAAAAAGCAAAAGAACGTGTGATGCGAAAACTCATGAAAGAACTTGATAATAGACCTATCAAGGAATGGGATGAAGAAAAGGATGCTATCCAAATTGAAATCGAAAAACGATTGATTGAGCAATATCCTATATACAAAGAGCATCAACGATACAATGTGTTTGGCGAAAGTGCATTGAAAGATACGCAATACAAATCTGTTGAAGAGTTGGAAAAAGCGGAAGTAGAACAAACTGGCGCTACATTTAACGATGCTATCAATCAAGAAATGGACAATGCGAAAGCAGAGTTTATGAAAGATAATAACGTAGGTAAAACCAACGAACAGATAGCAGAGGAAATCTTACTTAGCACACAAGGTCAAATGAAACTCACCGAAGAGGAAAGTAAGATTATCCAACAATCTACTAATCGTGAGTTAGCGAAGAACTGGGAATTGCTAGAACGTATTCGTAAGCTAGATACTAATGCAGAAAACATCGATACAGAATTAGACAAAATCGAAAAAGAGGTAAAACCTACTAAGTATGATGAGTTAAAATCTGACAAGAAAAAAGTAGATGCTGCTTTATCTGATACTACTAAGCAATTAGAAAAAGCAGAAGAACGCATCAAACGCTTACAAGATATGTTAAACAACCGCATCAATAATGTGCGTTCTATTCGTGGTGCAGGACTTGGTACAATTTCCGACTACATGGAACGAGCAAAAAAAGAGTTAGGTGAACTACCTATATCTAATGCTATTCAGTTTAAAACGTATCAAAATAAAGCGGTTACTGCTGGTAAGAATGCAGATAGAGCATTGGCGGTAGGTGATGTTGATAAGGCACTAGGCTTTAAACGTGAACAGATGCTACAACAAGCAAGGGCAAGAGTAGCGTTTGAAAACTTTGAAAAGTCCAAGAAGTTGCGATTGAAATTGAAACAACAATTACAACGCATGACTAGACCTAAAAACCCTATCGCTATTGAACCTAATATGCGTTATTTCTATTCCCATATGGCTTACCAAATGGGTTTGACTAAGTATGACGGATTACAACCTACTGATGGTTTTGATATGAATAGTGTGTTAGCTGCACTTGATGTGGATGCACTCATTCTTAACCAACAATCTATGGTTCAATTACAACCTTGGATAGCGGAACTGTTCTACTCTAAAACACCGAAATCTTTCAAATCAATTACGATGAATGAGTTGGAAACCTTAGAAGAACTCATGACTGGTATGTACAAGAATGGCAGAAATGAATATGAGGGTACAACCATTTTGAATGATAAAGGCGATAGCGTATCATTTGAAAATGCAGTACAAGAAATCATTGGTGAGGCTACAGAAACATTTGGTAATGCAGATGGTGATGTATTCAACAAACTCAACAACCAAACTAAGATGGATGCAGTCAGCGGTAAGTTGTATGGTTTTCATCTAGCCTTACTAAAAGTTGAAACATTCTTACGTAGACTTGGTGGCGGTAAAAATGGGTTTGCAGTTAAATATATCTATGACCCAATCAGTAGAGCAACGCAAGCGTTCAATGAGCGTAAAGAAGTATCTATGCGTAGATTGGCAAAGGATGTAGGAATATATTCCAAGCGTGAATTATTTAATATGCGTAACGACCACTTATACACGGTTGGTGAACTACACGGTTTAACCAAAGAGCAACTTATCATGATTGCCCTTAACTGGGGTACAGAAAGCAATAGACAACGTGTAATGGAAACCACAAAAGCAAATGAGGTTGAAATTGAACGTGCATTCCAAGAACACATGACTGATAAGGACTGGGAGTTTGTTATTCGTACATGGGAACATATTAACTCATTCTTTGAAGAACGTAGTAAGGTTCAAGAGGAACTCTACGGAAACCCATTAAAGAAAGTAGAGGGTTTATCCTTTACTATCGGTGGTAGAAATATCGAGGGGCAATATTTCCCAATCGTTTATAACCCTAAAGTCAATGCATCTGTAAGCGACAACCAAGTTGAAGATATTGCAAAAACTATGGTAAGTAGTAATGCAGTATGGGGAACTGGTATGAGTGCTACTAAATCACGTTTAGATGTGGTTAAGGATAAATCATTGTTGCTTGATTTTGATGTAATTCCTAACGCTATCACAGAGGCTATTAACCATGTAACTATGCGTAAAGCGGTAACTGATGTGAATAAGTTAATTTCTAATCGTGAACTACAAAACTATATTGTAGATAAGTTTGGCGCTGATACCTATCAATTCTTACGTACTTGGGTTCGTGATAACTGGCAAGATGAACCAGCGAAAACAAACGATATTGACCGCTTAATTCTTACGTTGAAAAAGAATACAACAACCGCAGTCATGGCTGGTAGGGTATCAGTAGCACTACAAAATGCATTAAACATTCCAGTAGCGTTTTATCGCATAGGGATAGGCAATACTATTAGAGCGGTTAATCATGCTGGGTTAGGGTTCTATGGACATGGCACAACCACTTATAACAACACTAGAGATTTTGTGTTAGCACAATCAATCTTCATGCGTGAGCGCATCCAAACATTAGATAAAGACTTGAAACAAGGTTTATCTATTGCAGGTAAAGGCTTACGTTTGGGTGATACAAATATAGGCGGTTATAAGGTAGAACAACTTGCTGACATCCGTGATGACATCAATCAAATGGGGTTCAGACTACTTACTGAAACAGATTTTGCATTATCCGTTCCTGTATGGAAATTTGCATATGATCAAAAGCAAGCGGAACTCATGAGTAAAGAGGGTGTGAGTGCAGAATGGATAGAGCAACAATCTATTGAGGCTGGCGACAGAGCAGTCCGTGATATATTTGGTAGTGGTGATACTAAAGATGCTGCCGCTATTCAGCGTTCACGTTCTACATTCACTCAATTATTCGTTCCGTTTTATTCCTACGCTAATACGTTGTATAACATCATCACAGAGGGCAACTATGCACGTAAGGATAATGGCGATTATGCAAGGTTCGTTAAAATGCTATGGTGGTCATTGGTAGCTCCAGCAATAGGCATGATGGCTTACAAAGCTATGACGAATGGTGATGATGATAAACCAGAAGATTTAGCTAAGTCATTTATCGAAGAGTTAGTTTCACAAGGTACTATGGGTGTACCAATCATCCGTGATATGTCAAATATGGCTATGAAATACATTCTAGGTGATAGACCATTTAATAAAGGTAATAGCGTTATGGCTTTAAGCATTGTAGAGAAGTTTTACGATGTTGGTAATGCTATTATCAATGATAAAAAAGATGGTGTTGATTTAGGTAGAAGTCTTAGTCAGTTAGCGAACAGGGCAACTGGTTTTAGTGATACTGTTACAGACGGACTATGGACATTAGCTAAATATGCGTTCACCGATACCGATGCAAAATTAGAAGATGTAATCATGGCTATTGTGTTTGACCGCAGATTAAAAACTAAAAAAGATAAAAAGAAACATTGATAAATAAGGACTATCCATAATGGGTAGTCCTATTTATATACAACTGAAAGGGGATGTTAAATTGACACCAGAAGTACTTAAACCATCTGTAGTGTATCAATGTGATGGGAGAAATAAGAAGTTTATTTTCCCTTACGATTTCGTTCAAATCGAGGATATTAAACTAACTATCGTTGATGAAGATGGTACAGAAGCGGTACAAGTAGGTAATATCGATTATGATGAAAGCACCAAATCGGTAATCTACCCAGCGAATGGCGATGCATTAGCCGTAGGACAAAAGGTTATCTTGGAACGTAGAACACCTATTTCACAAGATATGGACTTGCCAGATGAATATCCATTCGAGAATATCGAACACGCAACGGATAAAATTGTACTTATCTTACAAGAAATGAAAGCTGATTTAGATAGATCACTTAAAATTCGAGTGGATAGTGATAAGAACGCAAATGAAGTTGCAAGGGATATTGTTGAGCGTTCTGTAAAAGCAGCTAATGATGCAATTAATGCAATGAGTGTAATTTCTGAAAAGTCCGATAAGATTAATGCTAATGCAGATATAATCAACCGATTGGGCGAAGAAATCAAAACGATTGCATCGACTGTTGATGATAAATTGGCAACCGCTAATACTGCACTTGATACATCCTCAACTAATGTTGCAACTGCTGAACGCTTGGTGAAAGATGCTAAGGCTTACGCTGGCCAAACAACTGTTGATAAACGAGATATTAATAATTTAGTAGACCAAGCTAAAACTTTAAAGAATGACATTGATAATAAACAAACATCAATCGCAAGTAATGCTATCAAGGCAACAGATGCTGCTAAACGTGCAGAAACTGCAGCTGCTAAAGCAGAACAAATTGCATTGCCTAATGGCGGTGGCTTAATCACTAAAACAGAAGCAGATACAAAGTTTATTCCTAAAGATAGCTTGTATGGCATTGTTTCTGTAAAAGACTTTGGGGCGGTAGGTGATGGTGTAGCAGATGATACCGCAGCATTTAAACGTGCTAATGATAACTTGAAAAACAAAATATTGTTAATACCTAATGGCATCTACAAAATCAATGAGCATCTATCGTTTAACACAGTTGATAGTGTAATGGATATGGGTACATATAGTAATATTAAGCCGTTCTATCCTACTGAAACACCGATGCTTAAAGGTGCAAATAATATTGCGTTTGTTAAAAACATCCAATATGGCGATGAGGTCAACCAATGCCAAGGTTTTACCTATAACGATAAAAAGAATGTATTCGTACTAGCTTGTATTAATGGCGATGGTACGAACCAAATACTCTATGAACTCAACCCATCTACATTCGAGATTGTAGGTACATATAAATTCAATGACCCTGACAAGATGGGGCATTGTAACACTATGTGCTACAACAAAAACACAAATAAGATTTATCTTGCGAATGGTTTAAAAAATGGTAATAACTTAACAGTACTTAACGCAGATACAATGCAATATGAACGTACTATCACATTGAATGAACGTGTATTTAATATTGGCTATGACCCAATCACACGGACTTATGTAAGTATCGTACCTATTAGTGGTCAGCAACGCTTACGTGAAATCAACTTATACAATGATGATTTTGTAAAAATGAAAACATATCAAGTTGATTACCAATACGATGATTTCAATAACAATGGTGCTTTCATGTTAAACGGATGCATCATGAGTGCTACGTTGGGTAGTTTAGTAGAATGTACTCCGTTTGGCGAAGTTAAACAAATCATTGAAATCAATAAAACTACTGAAATTGAAGATATAGCATACTGTAATGGTAAATTCTATTTTGCGGTTTTAACTGTGCAATCGAACAAGCGACACAAAGTAGACATTTATGTTGGTGATCCAAACAAAGATTATCAAAACTCTATCAATACCGCACGATTAGCAACGCTTGATTATTTAAAATTAACAGGCGGTACATTAAGTGGCGCACTTAAAATGGCTAACAACACCTTGATTGAGGGCTTTAAAACAGATGGTCATGGTGTTGGTATGATTAAAGTGTCTACTAGTGATAACGTAGAAGTTGGCGATGCATCCGTAAATACGTTTGTTAAGGGTAAGGAGTTTAAACATTTTGACGGAACAGATAGCTACACAGTAATCACAACTAAACATTATGGTACGGCTATTTATAAGAAAAAGGATGTAGACGATAACTTTGTTAAGAAAACAGAAGTTGACCAGTTAGGTTTTCCATATTCTAAAGTTGAGGCAGCGACAGATTGGAACACGTTCACAACACAAGGGGCAATAGAAATCAACTTTGATGGCGGTGCTAACAACCCACCACGTAGCCACAAACAAGGTATGTTAATTGTCATGAACTTTGGCAAAGGTGCGATGATAGACCAAACATTCCATGCATTCAACGGCGAAACATATCATCGTATGTTCATGGCTAATCAATGGAAATCTTGGGGGAGAGTTCAAACATCCTTAAATAGCCGATTGAAATTGTGGAGTGCTAATGGTGGAAATGAGGTGTATGTTGAATAATGCCTAATCTAAAAGTTAAAAAAGGAAATGATACATTAACATTTGGATTAACTGATAACTTGCGAGATGTAGGCGATAATCGATTGCCAATAATTATTGAAGGCAAAACATACTATGCACGATTGGGCGGTGATAATACCGCCCTTGTGGTGCAACGTACATCAAACGGCAATAAAAGTTACGTTCAGATGAACCCTGCATCCTTTAATACGTGGCAATGGGAGAAGTACCCTACAGATATTAGGGGTACTGAAAAAATGTTTGTCTATTTACCCAAAGGTAGATATAGAGCAACAGTCGAGGGGATGTTCAATAAAAGTAATGAATTTACGATTGCTACATCAACAGATATTGAAGTGAATGTTAGTATGGGGGTAAATACAGAGGTGGCACCGAAAGCGGTGTTTAATATAAATGGTTGGAGAGATTGGGTGAATACCACTAGGCATTTGTTTAAAATCAAGATAGAACGAATTGGAGAGTAAGTATGATTGAAGTTTTTCTTCCACCACCTTTTGTGGTCGAGGTTTTTAATTTGAATGAAGCTGTTAGAATATCATTGGCTATATTCACAAGTGTTGTATTGGTGTTTGTTGATACATTCTTGCGTGTCTTAGTTGAGGCACGCAATTTTAATTTGGCAACGAATAGAGAAATAACAATCAAGAATACTATTCTAGCAATCATTTGGAGAGGTTGGGCACCAGTTGAAATAAATGGCAAGATACATAGATTTCTAGTAAGCGGAAAGCTAAGGGCAGATATGACTAAAAAACTGGTTAAATCTTATCCTTGGATGTTCCTTTTATCGTTTATTCTATTATCGTTGCCTGATGTTGATATTCCAATGTTAGGACGAATTGATGTATTCCTATCTACATTAATGTATCTAGTACCTATCATGGTTGAGCTAGCAAGTATTGTAGAAAATATGATTGAACTTGAATTTGTAGAGAGTGCATGGTTTCAACGTGCGATGAATTTGATTAAAGAGTTGATAGCGTTCGTTAAATCAATAAAGGATGCGATTAAATGAAGATTAATTATGAGGACACTATAACATTAGTGGCACTAGCGACTGCACTAATCATGACTATTTATCTTGAACAAAAAGATTTGGCAAGCGTAATAGTTGGTGTGTTAGGTGGTTATATCGGTGCTACTGGTGGTGTTAAGCGTTCCCAATATATGAATGGGGGCAGCAACGACAATGAAAAGGAGTGATTAGAATGGCTGAATTAGGACAGTTGAGTGCTGAATACGAAAGTAATGGAAATCCAGCGTGTGTATCTAGTGGCATAAATGATGCAGGCGGTATCTCTTACGGCACATATCAACTAGCAAGTAATTGTGGTAGTGTTGATGCATTTCTTGGTTGGGGTTTAAAGCAAGATGGCTTTTATAAAGACTATGCAAGAGCCTTGATTAATAGTGGGGAAATCAATTCTGATGGCTTTATTGCTAAGTGGCAAGAGATTGGCACACTTGATGCGGTAGGTTTTGAGAAAATGCAGCATGACTATATCAAAAGTGCATACTATGATGTAGCGTGTGAGTACCTAAGACAGAATATGTTTAACCTCGAAAAACATTCCAATGCGTTAAAAGATGTAGTGTGGAGTCGAGCGGTACAATATGGTGTAGGCAATATTATTGATATGTTCAATGATGCGTTAAAGTTAATGGAAAAGGCATTAGATATTGAATTACCAAATCTATCCTATATCGATGATAAGCGGTTTGATTATGACCTTATCGCTGGCATCTATGATACGTGCATGAGTTACGAGTGGAACAATAGCGTGTTGCGTGATAGTCTTAACAATCGATTTATGGATGAGAAAATGAAAGCGTTAAAAATGCTAATGGAAGAGGTAGAGGTGGCATAGGAGCGTGTTTATGTTAAGCCGAATACTAACTTATATCAAAACACATAAACGCACCTTACAAGTGATAATTCCGCTGTTAGTGTTTGTGTTCATTTGCGTAGGGTGCTATCATCTGTACAACAAAAGGCAGATTGAAAAGCCTGTTGTTATTACACAACAACAAGCTAAATCGCCTGTTGAGTTATCAAAAGCAATTCATGTAACGGAACAACAAGCAGAAGAAGTTATTTCCATTAAGGAAAGAACTCAACCAGTAGCGACTTACTACACGCAAGCACCTACAGTAGAAAAAGCTGCAGAAAAGGTTAAAAAGGATATTGCACATAGCAACCCTAATTTACCTAAAGCAGCTACAGAAAAATCTGATAGAACTGCAGTTGTTGCTAACACAGATGAACAAAAAGTTGATGTGTACAAAATCAATCTAAACAAAGGGCACAAAATAAAAGCTGGTGTTACTTTGATAGATAAAAAAGCCTATGAAACCATAGGCTATCAAGCTGGTAGAGTTGAAATGCTAGGGCATTTTGAGGGAACACAATTTAAAGGCGGTAGTGTACTTTACACAGTAAAGGAATGGTGATCTAATCTATCTCCGAGTTGCACGGCTTGCAACAATCAACTAATAGTTTACTATTGAAAGGAAAACATTATGGCACAAGTATTTACATTTGAAGGAAAAACACATCAATTCGCAGAAGATATTCAACCTAATCAAGAGGGGTTATACATGGCAACATTGGTAGACCAAGACAACATGCGTTGTGAGATGTGGTTCGTAAATGGTGAACTACACAGATTAGTAGAACTTGATAAATAAACAAATTGAGGGTAGCGTAATTGCTACCCTCTTTTTTTATTGCCGTCAAAAATTCGTCAAAAACTAATTTTGAAATATGATATTTTCTGTTGTTGGTTTTAGTAAACCACGATATAAAATTTTGATTATTACAATATATTTTGAAATTTGAAATAAATTAATAAGATATAACCTTTTATGATTGTTAAGATTGTAAGTTTAAAGAAGTGCTTGTTTACTGTACCTTTTGATAGTTGAATATCTAAATCGTCAAAAATCGTCAAAAATTTTATTTAAAAATATTAGCAACTGCATTTGATGCTGCTGCTTTCATTTC